>Ga0100391_1000076_pt1 | contig 120215 bp, 104 predicted proteins | sample CryGeymeta201515_FD_81541 | JGI IMG/M metagenome (GOLD analysis project Ga0100391, IMG submission 81541) | Groundwater microbial communities from Crystal Geyser aquifers in Utah, USA - Crystal Geyser metaG 2015-15 | ecosystem: Environmental > Aquatic > Deep subsurface > Groundwater | place...
AATGATTTTGACGAGCTATCCAGAATGCTGTTTTCGATGATAAAAAATCTGAGTCTTAAATAACCCACAAAACAGCAAGAGCAAGAGTCTTTAGCAAGAGGGATTTCCCTGTATGCTCAAGACTCACACTCACACTTCATAATTCCCTCTTGCTCAAATCGTTTGCCGTTCTACCCTATTTCAACTTAATACGCATGAGCAAATCGGTGGTAGTGGTATATAAATATTTTTGATCGGCATCAAATGCGCAGTTGGCGGTTGCTTTTCCAGTTTGAATGGTAGCCAGATGCTCGCCTTCCGGACTAATAATATGAACGCCACCCGGTCCAGTCGCAAAAATATTTCCGCTCTTGTGCACCTTTAACCCGTCGGGTAGTCCTTTGGCATTTGCAGCAAGTGCCGAAAAATCAAATAATATTTTACCATCCACAAGTTTTCCATCCTCAGCAATGGTGTAGCTGTATAATACCGGTTTTGCAGGATCTGATTGGTTTACATAGAGTGTTCGTTCGTCAAGCGACAAGGCAACACCATTGGGCCAGCTCAGGCTATCAATCAACAAAGTAACTTCTTGACCGGCAGTGTATTTGAATACGCCATTAATGCCAATCTCATCAGTTTTATTGTCTGGCTGGCCATAAGGAGGATCTGTAAAATAAATTTCACCGGTTTTACTTATGGCAAGGTCGTTTGGGCTGTTGAACTGCATTGCTTTATACTGACCAGCCAATGTTGTAAACTTTGTTGACGGCTCAGTCAGCGCTACATCCATCCGGGCTATGCGCCTGTCGCCATGTTGGCAGATGATTAAGTTACCATTTGCATCCAGCATCAAACCATTTGGTCCTTTGTCAGATGTAATATTTTCTGCTCCTGAATGACCGGCAGATTCAAGAAATACAGTAATGCCGTCCTGTTCGTCCCACTTATAAATTTTATTCGCTGGAACATCAGAAAATAATACAGCCTTAATTTCCTCGACCCACAAGGGGCCTTCACTCCAGTATAAACCTTCAGCAAGTATTTCGAACCTGGCATTTTGATCCACTATTTCAAGCGCCGAGGAATCATGAATAGCAATTTTCAATTGCTCCACAAATTCTTCATTGGCCGTGTTTTGAGGCGATTCAGTCTTGATACCGCTTTCACACGAAACAAACAACAAAAGGGAAAAGGCAATAAAACAAATGCAACACCTTAGCATAATTTAGTATTTTAATGGTTAAAATTAGGGTATAAAGATAAAAAACTTAATCACAAGTGAATACGTACGATAGCATTTAATCAGTGTAATTGATACTTGCCTCATTGAGTCCGCTTTTTAAAAGTGCTTCAGCAGCTTAAAATGGAACTGGACATCAGAAATAAAAACTTAAGCTAATCCGCTTAAGCAGCCTGTCATATGGCAAGTCTGCGGGAAAACATTAAAGGTAACTTTCTCGAAGGAGACTTATCATTAAAAACCTTACTTTTGTTTTTCCATGTGACTAAACAACACATAGCATTCAAGATATTATTTGGCAACATTCAGTAAAACAAAACAGATGAAAAAAATCATTGGAACGCTTAGTGTAATTATTGTATTAGTTTTTGCTCAGGCTTGTAAAAAAGACGAATGCGGAGATTGTTTCACACCGCCTGCACCTTTTATGTTCGAAATTGTGGATAAAACGACAGGTGAAAATTTATTCACCAATGGCACTTTTCAGCCTGCAGCTATTAAAGTTACAAATACTGAAAACAACGAAAATATTGCTTTTTCATTCCTGGATGAAGACAGTATCAATGTTGTTGTCATCAACACGATTGGCTGGAAAACTGAAAAAGTAAACCTGCGCTTTGAAATATCCAATCAACTTATTTTCAGTATGTATGTGGATGCCGAAAGGCTTTTTGAGAATTGTTGTTCTTTTACCAGGTATAATGAAATTGTGATTTCTGGCACAGCCTACGAAGCGGATCCCACAACAGAAATATATCGCATTTTGTACGAAAATTGAGTTTTGCGTTGTATTGTTTTGACCCGAATAAAACTTCATATCAAATTACAAATGCAACAATGAATTCGTAAAAATCAATAGCATAAATATTTTTCTGTTGTAATACTCCTCTACCAATACTTCTTCTATTTTTACAGAAATTTTCTGCAAATGCTCCTCTTAATAGGTTTGTTTATTCTTGGATTGATTTTGTTGGTTAAAGGCGCCGGCTGGCTTGTTAGCGGAGCTTCGGCCATTGCAAAATATTTCAGGGTTTCTGATCTCGCAATCGGACTCACCATCGTTGCTTTTGGCACTTCGGCTCCTGAACTCGTAGTGAATGGTTTTGCTGCCTTTGAGCAAAGTTTCGATCTGGTTTTTGGCAACGTAATTGGTAGCAACAACTTCAATCTGTTTGTGATTTTAGGTATTACCGGACTTGTAGCTCCCATCAAAGTTCAATCGAGTACGGTGTGGAAAGAAATCCCGCTTTCACTTTTTGCAGCAGCGCTAATCCTGCTGATTGCCAACAGCTGGCTGCCTTTTGTTTCGAGTGGAATTTCGCGCCTTGAAGCAATAATAATGCTGATCATCTTTGCTGGATTTCTCTATTACGTTTTTAGTCAGCTGAAAAGTGATCCCGAAATACAAACTACAGATCAGGCACCTCTCAAACTCAATAAAAGTCTGCTATTGGTTATTGTGGGTCTTGCCGGCCTGATCGGTGGAGGCAGGCTGGTGGTTCAAAGCGCTGTGGAATTGGCTCAACAATGGGGTATTTCAGAAAAAGTAATCGGACTCACCATTGTGGCTGCCGGCACTTCACTGCCCGAATTGGTGACCTCAGTAGTTGCCGCTATTCGGAAAAACAATGATATCGCCGTTGGAAATATCATCGGATCCAATATTTTTAACCTGCTGTTTATTCTTCCTTTAAGCGCATTGATTCACCCACTTACCTACAACACAGCCTTCGACACAGATATCCTGATGTTGATAGGGGGGACAGTTTTTCTTTTCGTTGCGATGTTCACCGGAATTCGTAAAAAGCTGGATCGCTGGGAAGCAGGTCTTCTTTTAGTGGTATTTATACTTTATACAGCCATGATGATTTTAAAAGGCTAAGTCATCAACGATTAAAATAAACAAGCCCGTACAACTTTTCCATTAAATTTGTCAAAGAATTGTTCCAATAGGGATTCATTTAGGGTTGACAACGATTTTTTTAAACCTTTGTATTAAGCTCAAAACCTGACATCATGAGAACCTTAAAAAAAATTATCCTCGTATTACTGGCAATACCCATCATCCTGCTTCTTATCGCCTTGATGGTTCAAAAAGACTATGCCGTTGAAAGAAGCATTGAGATCAATCGGCCAAAACAAGCTGTATTTGATTATGTTAAGTACCTAAAAAACCAGGACAACTTCAGCAAATGGGCCAATATGGATCCTGATATGGTGAAAACCTACCGCGGAACAGACGGCCAGGCAGGATTTGTGTCGGCTTGGAAAAGTGACAACAAAGATGTTGGCGCTGGCGAGCAAGAAATCATCCGCATCGAACCGGGCTCAAGGATCGACTATGAATTACGTTTTATTGAACCATTTGAATCAACAGAAAATGCCTATATCATTACTACTGCTGTCGATAGCACAAAAACAGAAGTAAAATGGGGTTTCAACGGCCGAATGGATTACCCGATGAACCTGATGCTGCTGTTTATGGATTTTGAGGAAATGATTGGCGGTGACCTGCAAACCGGACTCGAAAACCTCAAAGCCCAGCTTGAATAATTACAGAAAAACTTAAAGCATAGGTGTAAAGTGCTGAAAATTTGTCTTTAAATTATACGACAAATAAATTCAGTTTATGGCTATTAAAAAACTGGTCAAAAGTCTGGCTGTTGTCCTTTCAGCAGTTTTGTTAATATCCTGTAGCAAAGACGGTATTCAAAAAAAGTCGCTGATTGCAGGTGACACAAGCGAAGTTGCCTTTAACAGCGTTTTTAATCCTCCACTTGAACTGAATTTGACTTGGGACGAGCAAAACCTTTATGGCAATGCTGTTGATTCCTTGGATTTAAATCAAGATCAGCTGCCTGATGTGTTTTTTCGCCTTGCTATTTTAAATCCGGACAGCCTTCACCTGCTCAACGGGGAAATGCCCAATCCTTTCCCTTCCTTACATATTTATGGTCGTGATTCGCTGTTTGAAACTGCAATAATTTCAGAAACTGTTTATGTTGGATTGGGGCAAACAGCACAATTCCATTGGGTTGATACCATCCAAATAAATCAAATCATTGACGAATCACGCAACTGGAAAACAGCAAATTATTGGGGAGAAAAACTCTGGAGCGAAAATCCGGTGAGTATGCTTTCAAACGGATCCTGGTTCAAAAAATCCCAGCCAGGCTTTTTGGCCTTCAGGCTCGCAGGGTCGATGGGCTGGATTAAATTGGACACACAACTGCCCGAAAATCCAAAAATTATGGCTTTTGCCCTTCAATCGCCCTAAACCAGCCAAAGACACTGCTCAAATACCTCCTTTTACAATAAATTTGCGTTTCTAATGTTTTACCTTTGCGAGATAGAAACAGCTTACAAAGCAATAAAAACCAGTTACCGCATATGGTATCATACGATCATTTCATACTAAATAATGGCTTACGCTTTTTCGTGCTGCACGATCCCACCACGCCTATGGTGGCCATGAATATCCTTTACAATGTGGGAGCACGCGACGAAGACCCCAATCGTACAGGCTTTGCACATCTGTTTGAGCACCTCATGTTTGGCGGCTCCATAAATATCCCAAAATACGACGAGCCTTTGCAGCGGGCTGGAGGCGAGAACAATGCCTTTACAAACAGTGATATCACCAATTATTACCTCACTTTACCTAAAGTCAACCTTGAAACAGCTTTCTGGCTCGAATCAGATCGCATGCTAAGCCTGGCATTCAGCGAGAAAAGTCTGGAAGTCCAACGACAGGTTGTTACAGAAGAATTTCGGCAGAATTATCTCAATCAGCCCTACGGCGATGTCTGGCTGCTCCTGAAACCACTTGCCTATAAAGTTCATCCTTATCAATGGAATACCATCGGTAAGGAAATCAGCCATATTGAAACCGCCAGTCTGGAAGATGTGAAAGACTTTTACCAGCGTTTCTACAATCCTAACAATGCCTTAATTGTGATTGCAGGTGACGTAAAAACCGAAGAAGTTGAACGCTTGGCGAAAAAATGGTTTGAGCCTATCACTTCGGGAGAACCATATGAAAGCATGCTTCCGCAAGAACCTGAACAGACAAAATCAAGGAGGCTGGAAGTGAAACGCGATGTTCCGCAAACAGCCATTTACAAAGCCTATCATATGTGCTCCCGAACCGACGAAAAGTTTTATGCCAGTGATCTGCTTTCTGATTTACTGGGTTCGGGGCAGTCGTCCAGGCTTTTTAAGACATTGGTTCGTCAAAAACAGTATTTCTCCGAAATCAACGCATTCATTACAGGTGATATTGACCCTGGTTTGCTGATTGTTACAGGCAAAATCAACAAAGGCATGTCGGTTGCTGAAGCAGAAAAAGCCCTTGAAAATGAAATCCAGAAATTGACACAAAAACCCCCCACGGCTACCGAACTGCGCAAAGTTAAAAACAGGGTGATTTCTGCCAACACTTTTGGGGCGCTTTCGGCCCTCAACAAAGCCATGAATCTTGCCTATTATGCGCATATTGGCATGCCAGAACTTATCAACACGCTCACACAGCACTATGAGCAAGTGAAACCCCTGCAAATACAGCAAATCGCCCAGGAAATACTGAATCCTGCCAACTGTGCTACATTAGTTTACGAAAGCAATAATCAAGTTTTATGAGGCAACAAAATTTAGACAGAACAAGAGCACCGAAGTTAAGTACTTCAGCAGCCTTAAAAACTGATGAACCTGCTGTGAAAAAGCTGTCGAACGGCATGCCGCTTTACCTTTTTCCCAGCCCGATACACGAAGCCTTGAGGCTGGATATTGTGATAGACGCCGGGAGCATCTGGCAGCATAAAAAGCTTACGGCCAGCACTACCATAAAAATGCTTCGCGAAGGCACCGCGCAATTCAGTGGAGGCGAAATCTCCTCCAAAATTGATTATTTTGGCGCTTTTATTGATCTGCAGGCCTCAAAGGATTCTGCATGGATTAGCCTTTACGGCCTTAGAAAACACTTGCCCAATTTACTGCCGCTGATAAAAAGTATGCTATCAGAAGCCAGTTTTCGCAAAAGAGATTTCAAACTGCTCAACAGCAGACAAAAACAGTCGTTTTTGGTTAACAGTCAGAAGCCCAAGCAACAAGCCCGCAATGCCTTTAATCAATTGATTTTTGGACCTGATACGGCTTATGGTCAGGTAGCTGAGGCAGAGGATTTTGATTTATTACAAAACGAAGATTTGCATAAGTTTTACCAGGAAAAAATTTATCCTGAACAAGCTTATGCTATCCTCAGCGGTCCGGTGGATGAAGCAGCACTGAAGTTGATAGATGAATTTATCGGCTTCGAATGGCGTGCCAAAGGCTCCAAAAATATGATGAAGCTTGGCTCAGCATTCAACCCGGCTTACCATCACATTTTGCGACCAGCTGCACTGCAATCGGCAGTAGTGACGGGCAAAACAATTATGCTTCGCAGCCATCAGGATTATATTCCTTTTTTACTGCTCAATACTGTTTTGGGTGGCTATTTTGGATCGCGGCTCATGGCCAATATCCGCGAAGACAAAGGCTATACCTATGGCATTAACTCACAGGTTGTTCCGATGCGACATGCCACAGTTTTTATGATCAATACCGAAACAGGAAGCACGGTTACACAAGCAGCTTTAAGCGAAATTAAATCAGAATTAACCCGCCTGCGCGAAGAGAAAATACCGGAACAAGAACTTGAATTGGTTAAAAACTACCTCAATGGCAGTTACCTGAGAGCCCTGGACGGCGTTTATAATCAAGCCGAACGCTTCCGATCGGTTCGCGATCAGGGACTTGGCATGCAGTTTTATTCCGAAAGCCTGAAACGTATTCAGGAAACCAGCAGCGAACAATTACTGCAACTGGCACAGCAATACCTCGACCCGGAAACTATGGTGACTGTCGTTGTGGGCGATGAACAGCAAAAGCTCTGAAATGGTGATTAAAAGATACATCAGTTTTTCATTCATTATTGTGTTTTGGTTAATACAAGGCAATATTTTTGCGCAAAACCCAATAATTTTAAGTGTTGATGTATTAGATAACGGTAACGTTGAAATTCGATGGGATTATCCACCTGGGGATGAAGGCTTAACTTATACTATAAAAAAATGGCTTTACTATGATGGAATAGATCAAGGATATCAAATTGAGGTTGAAAGCGTAAACGCTTCTGAAATGAGCATTATTGATGAGACTATAGTTGCACAATCAAGAAAACAGATTTACAGGATTTTTGAAGGTTCAAGTTCAGAATCAGAAGAAATGCAAACCATCTTTCTTCATGAAGATATTGCCTACAACCAATGCGCTTTAACAAATACAATAAAATGGACAGGCTTTTTTGAAACCTATAATCCGGTTTCATATATCGTTCATTATAGTACAGATAACGGAAACCCTTTTACTGGTATTCCTTTAACCGCGAATGATTTCAATCAGGTTGATGAAATATCCACTTATGGAGATCAAAATCAATCGCCAGCAAAAACACCAGTTTTTGAATACACTCACCAAAACCTTGATCCCGATCAAATATATACCTACAAAGTAGAAGCGGTATATGAAATAAACGGCCAGGAGCAAAGAAGTAGTTCAAACCTGCAATCGCGCGACACCCCTGCTTATCAGCGCCCTGATCCTCCAAAAATTAATGCCGTTACTGTTAACGAAAGCAATGAAATAGAAATTTCAGGTGAAATCACAACAGATGGTACAGCTGTTATCAATCGTTCATCAATCTGGAGAACCAATAGTCAAAGTTCTGCTGATATTGCTTTTTATACTGATCTCAACCAAACAAGTCCGGGAGTTGTAAATTACACCGATGAATCGGTTGCGGTTGCTCAAGAAGCCTATTGGTACAGCCTTGTTTTAGAGGATCAATGTGGGTTTGATATTCCGGATGATCCAACCGAAAATGCGCACAGAAGCATTTTTCTGACAGCAGATGTCATGAATAACGAGCAGGTTGAACTTAGCTGGAATGCCTACGAAGGCTGGATACCGGATTACTACCGCATTTTCAGAAAAACGACCACCGATGCCTACATCGAAATAGCAGCAGCACAGCAAACTGCATACACAGATAATACCATTGCTGATGGAGGTGAATCAGGCAGCATCATTTATTTCGTTCAGGCAGTTTCGGAAGATGCAACCACCGGAGCGGAGATCACTTCATCTTCCAACAGGGTACAGGTAGGTTTTGATAGTCCGTTTTTTGTGCCCAATGCTTTTCGACCTTCATCAGGCATTATTAAAAATCAAATTTTTAAACCACTTTCACGCTTTTCACCAGCAGGCAGTTACCTTTTTCAAATCTACGATCGCTGGGGAAAACTGCTATTCGAATCAACAGATTACAATGCAGGCTGGGATGGCAAAGTGAATGGCAATGAAGCCCCGCAAGGCGTTTATCTCTGGCGATACAGCTACAACAATTCTGAAGGCAAAACACTGGAAGACAAAGGCACGGTGATGTTAATCAGGTAGTTGCAGCATTTAACGGCTATTTTCGATCCAAAAACTCCTGCACAGGGTTGTGTCCTTTCCAACTCCCAACAGCTTTCAATGGCCTGAAACGCGTAAACATCTGCTCCGAAAAACCGTCCTTTTCACGCGTGCGCCGGATGGCTTCGCCATGAAAGGTTTTATAGGCAAAGGCTTCCATATCCGAAACATTTTCCCAAACGGTGAAGGTGGCCTGCTCCATCAGCGGAATCTCACCAACACCTTTTGTAAATATAAGCCCTTTAAAGTTTTCGTGTTCAAGGCTTACACGGGGCGTCATTTTCCAGAATGGGATTACAAATTTCGGTTTCAGGGTAGCTCTCGTGAGCGCTGCAACGGTTTTCAATGGTTTGTCGTGATCGTTGATTTGCCAATCTCCAAAACCCGACCAGGTGCCTTTGGATCGTATGGGGGCTAAAAATAAAGTGTATTGCTCCTCACTGTGGGCTTCGAAATCTTTGAAAAGCTTGCTCTTGAGAAAGTCTTCAGCATATTGCGCTGATTTCCAAACAACTAAAAGTCCGTAAGTGCCAAAATCAGGCCACAGGCTGTAGCCTGCTCCACTACCTGTTCCGAGTGGTTTAAAAAAGCTTATCCCGGGATGCTTCCTGAGTGGCTCACGCACTTTGTACATCATACTCATTCCCCATGTTCGGTTGGAAAAACCCTGGTAGCGAAAAAAAGAAATCGTGGTTGTTTGCATTGTTATGATTTACAGCTTTGAAGACATTTTAATTTTGATTTTGTTCACATAAAAGTAACTTCTATTTCACCTGTTTTTTAAACCTGTTTCTGGCAAACTCCTGCATATCACTGATACTGTCCTTTTCGTCCATGATTTCAAAACCCAGCAAGGTTTCGATGATGTCTTCCATGGTGATAATGCCTGCTGTTCCGCCATATTCATCCACCACAAGTGCAATATGCTCACGCTGCTGTATCATCTGATCCCAGGCCCTGAGTGCAGGAATAGATTCTGGAACTACAAGTATTTTCCTTTTAAGGGCTTTTACCTTTGTACCATGCTGATCATCAGCTAATAGCTCAAATACGTCCTGCCGAAAAACATAGCCATTTACGGCTTCAATTGTTGCCTCAAAAACGGGAATTCGGGTAAATGTTTTAAGCGCATCCAGCTCGGCAAAATCTTCCAATATGGTGTCCTGCTCAACGGCTGCTACCACAACGCGGGGTGTCATGATTTCTGATACTTTTACCTGTCGCAAACCGATTATATTTTTGATAATACGACTTTCCTGCTCACCAAAAACACCCTCCTGCATGCCAATGTCGGCCAGCAATCCAAGCTCTTCGCGACTGATCGTTTTGTCATTTGTCTTCTTAGCAAAAAGCCTTGTAATCAGCGCCGAAACCCATACCAAAGGCCAGGTGATTACAATCATAATCCTGATGGTATAAAAAGTGAAACCCAATAAGCTTTTCCAATAACTGGCACCAACAGTTTTGGGTATGATTTCAGTAATAATCAGAATTAATATTGTGAGCACAGCAGAAATCAGTCCGAAATAAGCATCACCAAATACTTTTACAGCTTGCGCGCCAACACCTGCTGCCCCAATGGTGTGAGCAACCGTATTCATCGACAAAATAGCGGATAAGGGTCGGTCGATCTCGCGCTTCATCTTTTCTAAAGCAGCAGCCGTTTTATTTCCGGATTCAGCTTGTGTTCTTAGATAGGCTTGAGGTGCCGACAGTAAAACCGACTCCAGAATCGAACACAAAAAAGAAACGACCAGCGCAAGTAAAAGGTATAAAATCAGTTGAAGCATTCATTGTTGATTTGTGCGTAAAATTAAGCAATATCTGTATTTCTGATGATTGCTTTGTTCAAAATCATAAATGTCATATCACAGATAAATTGATAAATACCCAAGATTAGGTATTCTGGTGCTTATTTTCAGTTTCTACTTTTGCCGAAGTTATTTAACTAAAACCATTAATCATGAAAACGAAAATTCTTAGCTTAATCCTATTTTTCATCGGTGGAATACTTTTCGCGCAAAGCAATCAACAAGCGCAATATCAAAATTTGGCTGACAATCTACTCGCATCCCAAAGCAAACTGACCATTGGCGGCTATGGCGAAGTGCATTACAATCAAGCCTTTGATAAGGATACCCGCTACAACGGAGAACTTGATGTGAACAGGTTGGTCATGCTTTTTGGCTACAATTTCAGCGATAAAGTGCAATTCGTTACTGAAATTGAATACGAGCATGTCAGGGAGGTGTTTATCGAGCAGGCGTTTCTGCAATACCGGCTAAACCAGTTCATTCAATTCAGGGCTGGTCTGCTGCTGATCCCTATGGGAATCATCAACGAATATCATGAACCGACCACTTTTAATGGTGTTGAACGCCCACTCATCGATGGAAAGATTGCACCCACCACCTGGCGTGAAATTGGCTTTGGAATCACCGGAAATTACCTGCCGGCCTCTTTAAAATACCAACTATATCTGGTAAATGGCTTTAATGGTTATGACGGCAATGCTAAGCTAAGCGGTGCCAATGGATTTCGTTCGGGAAGACAAAAAGGTGCTGAATCCTACATCAGTAGTCCTAACCTGACAGGTAAAATTGAATATTACGGTATCAAGGGCCTCAACATTGGCTTATCAGGCTATTTTGGCAAAACCCAAAGCACGCTTTACAACAAACTCGATAAAAATGATGTGGTGGCTGTTTCGCAGGCAGATTCTTCAGTCGTTGGCATCAGTATGCTTGGTGCTGATGCACGTTATACACTGGGAAACTGGCAATTCAAAGGTCAGCTTTACTATGCCGGGATAAGTCAATCAGAAATTTACAATCAATTTACAGGCAGCGATTTAGGCAGCGCTTTGAATGGCTATTATATTGAAGCAGCCTATGATTTGTTAGGATCCAATCAAAAGGTTGAAGCCGGTTTGATTCCTTTTGTCCGTTACGAAGCTTACAATATGCAGGCCAGCACGGAGGGCAATCTGCAAGCCAGCAAAGCCAATGAAGTTCAAGCTATTACATCAGGAATCACCTGGCGCATGACACAGGGCGTTGTTTTTAAAACCGATCTGCAGTTTGTGAAACCAGCTTCAGCAGATAAATACTCAACCATTTTCAATGCCGGATTCGGGATTATGTTTTAGGCTTTAACGCATGAAATTTTTCATCTTATTCATTGTCAATTTAAACCTCTTGTTCCTGCCTCTTTCGGGAGTGCAGGAATCAACTTTTCCGCGTGCTCTCAACAAAGACCTGCGCAAACAAATGGGTATCGAAAACCCGGATTTGGTGTTACTTTCATCAAATAAAAGTCAAACTAACAGCGCTTATTATGCTGTTGAGCAAGACAATCAAACAGCTGCCTACCTCTATATCGGTAGTGTTTTAACTTGTCGTGCAGGAGGATGCAATATTGCTTCCGCAACTGACCATGCTTCTGATAGCGAATACTTTGAATATTATATCCTGTTCGACACAAATGCAACCGTCAAATTTGTAAAAGTTTACAATTATGCCGCCACGCATGGCCATGAAATTACGGCAAATTGGTGGCTCAGGCAGTTTGTTGGCTATCAGGGAAAGGAACGCTTGCAAACCGGAAAAAACATTGATGCTGTTGCTGGTGCAACCATTTCGGCTGAAGCAGCCACAAATGATATTCAGCTTGTGACCAAACAGCTGATTAAGATAATCAACGACCCGTCGCATCAAAAGCAAACAGCAAGATTTTTGGATTAAAATGCATTTTTAATAGCACCGCTGCGCTGCAGCTATTAAAATTGCGTGTGTTACGCAGCTTTTATTGTTGCTTTCGGCAATATGGTTTGAATGTTGGCACTGTTTTGCTATGTAGGGCCTAACGGTAAATTTTATAGCAGGGGGGGGTGATATAAAAAATGATACAGAATGTTTTTCAATATGCTATCCCTGTGTTTGTGTGTGTTTTTACCAAAAATTATTTATTCCCAACCCCTCACATCATCAAAAAAGCTAAAGAGATATTTTGCATCATATTCCACAGCAAATTTCTCTAAAAAGTCAACATATTCTTCTCTGAATGTCTTTTTTTGATGATGCGCTTCCTGATTCAACACATATTTGGCTACCACATCCAATTGTGAATGGGCGTATGTAAATGATCCATATCCATTTTGCCATTCAAACCTGAATGGGCTCTTATTGTTGTATTTAATCCATGAACTGCTTGATGTTTTGATCTCTTCTACAAGTTCGGGAATTCTCTGATTCAAATTATAACCAATAAAAATATGGATATGATCCGGCATACTACCAATGGCTATCAATTTATGCTTATTGTTTTGCACGATGGCCGTGATGTATTGTTCCAGCTCGTTTTTCCAGGCCTTATTAATTAATGCTTTTCGGTTTTTTACTGCAAAAACCAATTGAAAATAGGATTGCAATAGGTATTTGCCATTGTTGGATGTTTTTGATTGACTTTCAAATTTAGAAATATTATTTCAAAATTGTACCTATTGCCATTTTTGCAAACCAAAATAATTTTAAACATCATTTTTGGTAAATGCAATAAATAGCACCGCTGCGCTGCAGCTTGTTTGTCGATTTGGTTTGATGTTTATAAATATTATCGCTATGCTATAAAGATTACCGCTGCTAACGCAGCTTGTTTGTCGCTGTGGGCAAACGGTAATCTTCATAGCTGCGTTAGCAGCGGTAATCTTTATAGCTGCGTTAGCAGCGGTGATCTTTATTAAAATTAACTACACAATGGCCGCATCTGTAAGCAGATACCCTCCTTGTTAATCCTTTATTGCAAGCTGATATAGCATTTCAACCTCAGAAAACCATCAATCAACAACCCTTAGCTCCACCCTTCTGTTCCTTGCCCTTCCTATTTCATCTTCATTGGAAGCTATTGGCTGGTCAGCACCAAATCCCCGAACCAAAAGTCGTTCACTATCAATCCCATTAGCAATTAAAAAATCTGCCACAGCCTGCGCCCGATCCAGTGAAAGCTTGCGATTAAAATCTTCCTCACCAGTTTTATCGCTGTGTCCTTCGAGACTGATTTTTATAGCTGGATTTCGTTTCACAAAAGTTTCAAGATTTTTTAGACCCGCCAGGGCTTCCGGAAGCAAAATGGCTTTGTTCAGTTCAAATAAAACATGCTCAAGCACTATGGTTTTTCCAGCCTTTATCGGTTCAAGCTCAACCTTTTGCTGCACAGGTTTGGTTTCTGTTCCATTTTCCGGATGAAATGATGTTTCATCATACAAATAATGATCTGCACTTACCTGAAGCACAAGGTGTTTACGGGCTGGAAGCACCACAAAAGCCAAACCTTGTTCATCTGTTTGCACATTGATCAACGCATGGGCTAAAACAGGATATGAAACAGTTACATCCGCATTTAAAGGCTGGCCGGTTTCTTTGTCTGTTACCAATAACTCAACATAGCTAACAGACGCTGGCCGATAGGCTTCAGGCAATTCAAAGCTAAAGATATCATAGTGATCCGTGCTGTCGGCTTTGGCAGAAATCATTGCCTTTTGGCCAGCAGCATCAACCACAAGGTTTATTTCGTTCGCCCCCCTATTAATTGGAAAACCAAGGTTGACAGGCTTTTGCCAAAAACCGGAAGTATCTTTCCGGCTCATAAAAAGATCCGTTCCGCCCATCCCGGGGTGGCCGTCAGATGAAAAATAAAGTGTTTGGCCATCGAAATGCCAAAAAGGAGCCATCTCGTTTCCAGCGGTATTTAAGATATTACCCATATTTTGCGGCTCATACCATTTTCCATTTTGAAAATGACTAATCCACAAATCGCTACCGCCAAACCCACCTGGTCTATTGCTGGCAAAAATCAAGCTTTTCCCATCAACCGACAAAGCGGGCTGCGACTCCCAATAAGCACTATTCACTTCCGCAAGATGCTGCGGAATAGCCCAACCGTGGCTGTTTTTGGTTGATAAATAAAGATCGCAACTACCTTTTCCATTCGGCCAGCCACAGGCAGCAAAAACAATACTTTTCCCATCAGCCGAAAAAGTAACTGCACCAATCTGCTGAGAATAAGGCCAGCTTGCAGACTCCAAAGCAACAGCTTCGGCCCAGTTTTCATCCAGCCATTCGGCCAACATAACTTTTTCGAGTTGGGGTTTATCTTTTGCTGTTCCTGTCTTTCTTGTAAAAAGTAATTGCTTTCCATCGAGGCGCAAAGCATTAACATACTCATCTGCTGGCGTGTTAATTTTTTCGTCAAGCGTCAGCAGTTCAATTTCCAATGGATTGGTATAAGCCATTTTACGGAAATACGCTATTTCTTTTAGTGAGACAGCTTTTTCAAGGTTAGGTTCGGGGAGGTCATTTCGCTCCAGGAAAATTTCGAGTATTTGCAAAGCCTCATCATACTGCCTGTTAGCTACGTATGCTTTTGAAAGTACATATCCAAGTCCCGGAAAGAAATTCTGCGAGAGCTCAAAAGCACGTTCATAAGCTTCAACAGCTATGCTGGTGCTATCCAACTCATTAGCCGCATCTCCAAGCATCAGCCAGGCTTCAATAAATACAGGATCTGCTTCAACGGATTTTTGGAGAAACGGAATACTTTTATAAAAATCGCCTGCACGGAAAGCTGACGCAGCTGATTCGAAGGATTTCAGGGCTTTTCGGGAAGTTTGCTGTTGGGTGTGATATTGTTGTGCCAAAAGCGGATTAACCAACAACAGCACTAGCAACAGCATCAGGGAATACGCATATACTTGTGGCTTTGCAGGCTGATGCGCCATTGCGGATGCTTCATCACATAATCGGTGAGCAGGGGCATGATATTTTCTGATACACTCCATTCAGGCTGTAAATATAAGTAACATTCAGGCTTTACCAGTTTGGCATTTTTTTCGGCCCATTCCAGATCGGCTTCCTTTTCAATAACAACTTTAAGCTCGTGGGCATTATTGTAAATCTCTGGTTTTGGGGGCGAAAACTTCTTGGGCGAAAGGCATATCCAGTCCCATAAACCTGTCAAAGGATGCGCTCCGGAGGTTTCTACCATCGTTTTTACCCCCATCTGCTGCATCAGTTTTGTGAAATAATCCAGCGGATACATTGAGGGCTCCCCACCTGTGACCACAACTGTTTTGGCAGGTTGCTCAGCTGCACGTTTTGCAATTTCATCAGCCGAAACGGGAGGAAAATGTGTGGCATCCCAACTGGGCTTGGTGTCGCACCAGCTACAGCCTACATCGCAGCCGCCAATGCGGATAAAATAAGCCGCACTGCCCATATTGTGCCCCTCTCCCTGTATGGTGTAAAACTCCTCCATCAAAGGCAATTTACGGCCGCCTTCAAGAATATCTTTTTTTGTAGTTGTAATGTCCATTAAAAGTTAAAATAGTATGTATGTCGCTTCCCAAAAAGGGCTGCCTTTGTTGCCTTTTCTGACCATGTTAAATCTATTGAAAGCATCTGATCATCAACTTCAAGTTGAATTGTTTCCTTTGTTAATAAATGATTTTCAGCATCAAATATCATCAGTTGGTAAAATCCTGCTTTCAGACTTCCATCCGAAAATTTGAATGCCTTATCCTTTTTATCATATGAAACGGCTGGCAGTAAATCTCCTTTAGCCAGCGCAAGTTGATAAGGACTCAAAAAAGCCTGCAAATCCATTTTAAAGGCACGGGCAGTAAAGGACTTACTGCTTTCGGCCGAAATCATCACTTGCCAGGGATTTATAAAAGCAATCCCTTCTACCTGAGTTGTTAACAGATTTAATAAGTCGATTTTGCGTTTTTTACCGCTGAGGAAATCTTCTTGTTCGAAGCCATAAAAAAGCCACACAAAAGGCTTCCATGTTTTGTAGGTGTATCCGATCAAAACAAGTGTTTTTTGATTGGGAAGGTAATCTGCACCCGTAATTAATCCCTTGCTATCAAAACGTCCGATAAGCTTTGCTACATGATTTCCGGGTGAAGTGGGCAACTGATAAATTCTGGAATGCTGATCGCCCCTGTTTTTGGTGAACAGATAAAGATTTTCCTCTCCGGCAACCATAGCCTCGCAGTCGAAATTATTGGATTTCCAGTTTACCGAAAAAACTGCCTGATCTTCAAAATGGAATTGAATTTCCGCTGTCTCCAATTTAGCGTCTCCCTTCGTGGGAACATCACTCCTCCTGACCCTGTGAATATGTAAGTCTTTTCTGCTGCCGCTGTTATTACCAAAGTCACCTATAAAAATATACTCCTCATTTAAAGCCACATCTTCCCAATCTGAATGCTCGATTTCCGGAAATTTCAGTTGCCTGACGATTTGCCCGTTAGCAGTATCCAGGCCATACAAAACAGCCTCTCCCCCGCTATCGTTGTGCGTCCAAAGCAAATCATCAAAAAAAATCAATCCTGAAGTTTCTTTTACCTTTTTTGGAAGCTCATACAAAAATGGAGGGTTTTGCACTGCAATCGGATATTTGCAGTTGACAGAAAGGCTGTCGGCGGGATCAAAATTAGCTGCAAACACATCGTCACATTGCGCCTCCACATACGATGTGGTAAATACAAGAGCTGAGATGATCAGCCAAAAATTTAAAAAATTCCTCATTGATAAACGGCTCCTTTGCTTGCTAAGAGGGTGTTTCGAAGCAAGGAAACGATTGTCATCGGTCCTACACCTCCCGGAACAGGTGTGATTGCAGCAGCTTTTTTCGACACCTCATTATAATCAACATCACCTGCAAGGAAATATCCTTTTTCTTTGCTGGCATCTTCCACCCGATGAATACCCACATCAATAACCGTAGCTCCGGCTTTTACCATATCAGCCGTAACAAAGCCAACTTTTCCAATGGCAGCTATCAGGATATCAGCTTGTAAGGTAATTTCTTTGAGGTTTTGCGTGCGGCTGTGACAAAGGGTTACAGTGGCATCGGCATTTTTTGCCTTACGCGAAAGCATCACACTAACCGGCGTGCCTACAATATTTGAGCGGCCAATGACGACTACATGCTTTCCGCTGGTTGCTATCTTGCTGCGCTCCAATAATTCAACGATACCGTAAGGCGTAGCAGGCAAATAAGCAGGCAGCCCAAGCATCATGCGACCCGCATTTTCCGGATGAAAACCATCCACATCCTTAGCGGGATCAATGGCCAGCAGGATTTTTTGTTCGTTGATATGATCAGGCAATGGAAGCTGCACAATATATCCGTCCACTTCCTCGTCCCGATTAAGGAAATCAACCAGTTCGAGCAACTCCTTTTCGGAAGTTTTAGCCGGAAGCCGGTAAACGGAAGAAGTGATACCGACCGATTTGCAGGCCTTTTCTTTGGATGCCACATAAGTTTGGCTGGCTGCATCATCCCCAACAATAACTGCTGCCAGGTGGGGGGCGTCCTGGTCTTTATCAATCATGGCTGCCACTTCTTTGGCAATCTCTTTTTTTACCTCTGCTGCGATGGCTTTTCCATCTATAATTTTCGTACTCATTACATTTCCTAATTTTAACGCCGTCGCATCTGATTCATCATGCGCATCATTTTTTGTCCGCCACCACCAGTCATCATTCGCATCATTTTAGATGTTTCGCTAAACTGTTTCACCAAGCGATTCACTTCAACAATACTGGTGCCGCTTCCCATCGCGATGCGTTTGCGGCGACTGCCATTAAGCAATTTGGGATCTTCCCGCTCGGCTGGCGTCATGGAATAAATGATAGCTTCAATACCTTTGAAAGCATCATCCTCTATTTCGGTATCCTTCAAGGCTTTGCCCATTCCCGGAATCATGCCAGCCAAATCTTTGATGTTTCCCATCTTTTTGATCTGCTGTATCTGCTTTAGGAAGTCGTTGAAGTTGAACTCATTCTTAGCAATTTTTCGTTGCAGTTTGCGGGCTTCTTCCGCATCAAACTGTTCCTGAGCCTTTTCGACGAGCGAAACGATATCACCCATACCCAGGATACGATCGGCCATACGGCTGGGATAGAACACATCCAAGGCCTCCATTTTTTCGCCGATTCCCACAAACTTAATAGGCTTATCCACCACCGAACGAATACTCAAGGCTGCACCACCTCGCGTATCGCCATCCAATTTGGTGAGTACCACACCATGAAAATCGAGCCGATCATTAAAGGCTTTGGCTGTATTTACGGCATCTTGTCCCGTCATGGAATCCACCACAAACAAAATCTCGTGCGGATCGACATTCTTTTTGATGGCCGCAATTTCATTCATCATCAGTTCATCAACAGCCAGACGACCAGCGGTATCAATGATCACCACATTTTTGGCAGACTGCTTGGCATGGGCAATGGCTTTTTTGGCTATCCCAACCGGATCTTTACTGCCATCTTCGGTGAACACCTCAACACCAACCTGCTCGCCCAAAACTTTAAGCTGATCAATCGCCGCCGGACGATACACATCGCCTGCAACAAGCAACACCTGCCTGCCTTTCTTCGATTTCAGGTAATTGGCCAGCTTAGCCGAAAAAGTAGTTTTACCCGACCCTTGAAGTCCAGCGATTAATATGATGCTTGGATTTCCTTTGAGGTTGATTTCAGTTTGCTCGCCCCCCATAAGCTCGGCCAGTTCATCATGCACGATTTTCACCATCAACTGCCCAGGCGAAACAGCAGTTAGAATCTTTTGTCCCAGCGCTTTTTCCTTAACCGCAGTGGTAAAGTCTTTAGCAATCTTAAAACTCACGTCAGCATCAATAAGGGCTTTTCGCACCTCTTTGAGGGTTTCGGCAACATTGATTTCGGAAATGTGCCCCTGCCCTTTAAGCATTTTGAACGAGCGTTCCAGTTTTTCACTCAGTCCTTCAAACATAATTCATTATCAGTTTATGATGAATTCTTTAATAGCAATTTTTCAGGCTGCAAAAGTAGCAAAAATTCAGGAGGCTGCGAACAGTTACACAGAATAAAGCATATACCTAAAAATCACAGCTTTGATAAAAAATGACAGGTGTATTTTCCACTCCATTGCTTCTAATAAAAAGACCCCCTTATTGACTTTCTCCAACAAGGGAAAACATGTAAAATCTTAGTAATAACCACCACAATTTCAACTGAAATTATGCGTTATTAGAGTTAAATCAGGCAGTGAATGGCCATTAAATAGCCTATCTTTGCCCCCGATTTTTAACAAGTAATAAACCCTGATGAGGCAAATTCCTTTTGTAGCATTCATACTTTTTACAGCACTTGCTTTTAGCATTTTTTCCTGTCGCAAGCAGGATGAAATAAGCACTAATCCCGGTCTGAAGCTAAGCTTTTCGGCTGATTCGGTTGTTTTCGACACCGTATTTTCGAGCCTGGGATCTGCTACACGTCAGCTGATGATATACAATAATAATAACGAACGTTTAAATATCAGTTCGATCAGGTTGGGCAATGCTGCTGCTTCCCCTTTTAGAATCAATGTAGATGGCAAACCCGGAACACAACTTTATGATATTGAAATACCCGGAAACGACAGCTTGTTCGTTTTCCTAAGGGTAACCATCGACCCTGCCGACCAGCAAAATCCTTTTGTTATCGAAGACGATCTGGTTGTTGAAACTAATGGCAACAGCCAGCAGGTGAAGCTTATTGCATGGGGACAAGACGCTGTTTACATTGTTGCTGATCAACTGATTAACAGTAGTTTTCCAATGTATAAAATTGTTGCCGACAGCCTTGAAACGACTATTTGGACCGCCGAAAAACCTTATGTGGTTTACGGCTACGCGCTGATCGACAGTTATGGCACACTTCAGATTGAAGCCGGCACACAGGTGCATTTTCACGATAAATCCGGACTTTGGTCATTCAGCGAAGGCCAACTGATTGTGAACGGCACAGCAGAAGCACCAGTGCTTTTTAGGGGCGACAGGCTCGAAAGCAGCGAAGGACTTGACTACCGTAATGTGCCCGGACAATGGGATCGCATCTGGCTGATGGAAGCAAGAGCCGGAGCTGATCATCAAATTTCGCATGCTATTATCCGCAATGGTTTCATTGGCATACAGGCAGAATCCTTCCTAAAACCAACGGAAGCAGCTTTAAGAATTGACAATACCATTATCGAAAACCATACCGGTATTGGAATTTTTTCAAGGCTTTATGCCATTGAAGCCAAAAATCTGGCAGTTGCCAATTGCGGCACGTATGGCATGGCATTAACAGGCGGTGGTGATTATCGCTTTGTGCACACCACAATTGCTAACAACTGGAGCTTATCGGTCAGAAATAATCCATCACTGTTTTTTAATAATTTTCTATTGGATTCACTGGAAAATCCCATACAGGTGCCGTTCCAATTTGAGATGGGCAACAGCATCATTTATGGTGCCAACCGCGAAGAATTCAATTATGAATTTGTTGCAGGTGCTGATACAAATTATCTTTTCGAAAACTGTTTGATAAAAACAGAACGCAGATTGGCTGACTGGCCGGGCTTTGTAAACAGCATCGCTAACGAAAATCCTCTTTTCAAAGATTACGAAAACCTCAATTACAGACCCGACACCCTTTCGCCGGCAATTGGAAAAGGTAAAATTGAATTTGCCCAGGAAATACCTTTCGATCTTGACGGCATTTCGCGTACCGAACGCCCCGATTTAGGTGCCTATCAATTTGTACCAGCTAATCGTTAAAACATCTAATGGCTATGATTATCGGCATCGGAGGCCTTAGCAGAGCGGGAAAAACAACCTTGGCCGAATGGCTCAGGAAACAGTTTCCTTTCAAAAAAACACATATCCTTTGCCAGGACGAGTTTGTTTACACCACCGATCGTATTCCGCGAATCAAGGACAGGATCGACTGGGAACATCCGGATAGCATAGATCATGAAGGGTACAGAAAAAGTATCATTGCAGAAAGCAAATTGAATGATGTTGTTATTGCTGAAGGCCTATTAGTTTTTTATGATCGATTAACCAATAGTCTGTACGATAGCATGTTGATGGTTGAAATTGATTACCAGACCTTTTTAAAAAGAAAAGATCATGACCACCGCTGGGGACACGAGCCCGATTGGTATGTGCAGCATATCTGGCACAGCTACCTGAAATATGGTCGCAGCCCTGAACCACACCGCACCTTAACCATTGATGGCACCAAAAACTTTCCGGTTAAAACGATTATGGATTTTATAGGCCAATAACACTTTTAAACATGAATTCTGAACTGATAGCGCAAACCAAAAATTTTGTACAACAAAAATTAGCCGGTGCCGAAAGCGGACACGACTGGCTGCATATCGAACGTGTTTATCAAAATGCTTTACAGTTGATCGAAAGCCATCCATGTGACCAAACAGTGGTGTTGATTGCTGTTTTGATTCATGACCTGCACGATACCAAATTTCAGGCCGGAAAAGAGGAGGAGATTTTGAATGAAATCATCAACTTTTTGAAAAATACCGGACTGGACAGCGATCGTATTGAGCATATTACCAAAATAATCAATGGCATTTCGTTCAGACATAGTTTTGACAACCAAAAACCGAAGTCGGTTGAGTTTAAAATCGTGCAGGATGCCGACAGACTGGATGCTATTGGTGCTATTGGTATTGCCAGGGCTTTCAGTTATGGTGGCTTCAAGCAACGCCCGTTTTATGACGACAACCTACCCTTGATGCAGCATGAAAGCAGTGAATCCTATCAAAAAAGCAATGCTGCAACCATCAATCATTTTTATGAAAAGCTATTGCTGCTCAAAGACCAGATGAATACTGAAAAAGCTAAAGCAATTACGGAGAAAAGACATCAGTTTATGCTTGATTTTCTGACGCAGTTCGAAGCTGAAAGAACAGGTAAATCATGATTAATTTAACAGCTTTACTTCTTTAACTGTCTGGTTACCCACCTGATCAGCAACCTCAATTCTAAAGTTGTTTTCACCCTTTTTAAAGCGCTCATCAACCTTGTAAATCAGCAAATCATTTTTGGCGTCAAATTCCATCAACAGCCATTCTCCATTAAGTGTAGCAGTGTAGGAATCGACACCAGTCTCCTCATCTTCAATCCTGATTTTTAGAACTTTTAACCCGGAAACAGATTTCGGCTGACCAAAATTCACCAAACTTACCTTGGGTTTAATTGTATCTGCCAGCACAGTGAAACGGCCCATTATACGAGGTTCGGCAGTAAGAAATCCTTTGTCCAATTTGGTTTTCACTGCTGAAGTCTCATTTTTTTCATCCAGATAAGCTATGTATAATTTTTCGGGCTGCTTGAAATCAGGAGGCTTAACAGCCAATTTATAGGCTTTATGCACAGGGATTGTAAGATCACCAAGCTGAAAAATTTCTTTTCCGGTAGTGTTGTCCTTTTCGCTGGATACCACCAGGTATTCATGCTTGTAAAAAGCATCATTTGGAATATCCAATTTGAAATTCTCGCTCTCCAAACTAAAGGAATTACCAGCTTTTACAAGAATTCCGGATGGCATAGCTTTTTTTAAAGAAGTATCCGGCTCAACCCCAATCATTGTAAAAGGCAAAAGCGAACGGTTTTTATGAAAATCCAAAACCTCAAACTTGAGTTGGATTGTATCTCCTGCTTTTAGTTGGACAATTCCATTACTTTTTTCATAAAGTCTGAGCTTATTAAAAGGATCGGCAGCTGTTTTGACCAGGCGCTTTTTATTTGTTTGATAATGGGCATAATCAACATAACTGTTGATGTAGCGCGTTTCGTTAAAGGAAAAACGGTCAGCGATAACCTCAAACAAAACCGTAGAATCCCGCAAAAGCCGAATGCTGTAAACGCCATTTTTATTAGGTGTATCATTATGCTGATCAATTACAGCAATCCCAAATGCAAAACTTCCAAAAGCTTTAATAGGTTGATTATCTGCAACCCTATGCTGCTCGCCCCAACCTTGCACTGGCAAATAAAGCGATTCAAATTTTTGCTCAACAACAGAGGTATCATCCAGCGGATAAACAGCAAAATGACTGATTGCCGGGCGGATATAATCTTTCATTTGCATTCCGAAATACAAGGGATTCATAGGTTCTTGGGTAGCTGCATCCCGGATCTCGAAATGGAGATGAGGCCCACCTGATGAGCCACTGTTTCCGGACAAACCCAATTGTTGACCGGCCTTTAATTGAAACTGATCAGCCTTGAGGTAAAGATTCACAGCGAAAGATTTTTGCCGGTATTGTTCTTGTTTAACATAAGCTTCAATTTCAGGACTAAAGCCCTGTAGATGCCCATAAACAGAGGTATATCCTTCCGGATGATTCACATAAATGGCCTTGCCAAAACCAAAAGGAGAAACAGCAATCCGGCTTACATAACCATCTCCGATAGCAAAAACCGGTTTCCCTTCAACACCCTGGGTTCTGATATCAATACCCGAATGGAAATGATTGCTGCGTAATTCCGCAAAAGTCCCTGAAAGATAGAGCGGTATGTTTAGCGGAGGCTGATATTTCGGATACTGCTGCTGGGAATAGGACACAAGTGATCCCAAGACAAAAAAAGACAATAAAAGTTGTTTCATTAGAAAATTTCAAGAAGTTGTTTCATGCTTTGTATGATGTAATTCGCATCCGGAAAATCGCCTTGCAAATTACTTTCATTAAAAAAAACGGTTGTTAGCCCTGCCTGTTTAGCTCCTACGATATCTTTTTCATAAAGATTGCCAATCATAACAGAAGATTCTACCTGAGCACCACTCTTGTGCATCACCGCTTCAAAAAATCGTGGATCAGGCTTGGCATATCCCAACTCTTTTCGGGAATAAAAATGATGGAAATACCGATCAGCGCCAACTCTGGCCAATGCTTTTTTCATCTCATTAACATCAGAGTGGCTGGCACTTGTAGCAATAATACAGTTATATTTTTTTGAGAGCGTTTTAAGGCTTTCTTCAGCGCCGGGAATCCATGCCACCTGAGTCCATGCTGACATGGGGCCAGCTTCATCAAAATCGCGCATGATCGTATCACCCCAATCGAAAATCAATGTTTTTATCATTTAATAAGCAGTTTGGGCAAAAATACCAAAAAGCACTTTACTTTAATTTTCGTATTTTTGCAAGCTGGTTTCTGCAAGAAAATTTGACAGAAATCAACATTTCAAGTGAAGAAAATTTTCTGCAAATTTATCTGTTTATGAAGGCAAACCAATTAATTTTTTTATTGTCGATTTTGTCGGTTATGCTTTTAATCATGGCATGTAATAAGGAAGAAACCAAAGATGATCCTTACCCGCCATTTATCGTTTTGAAGGGCACAAATCCGGCCTGGTCGCCGCTGGGAGAACCTTATGAAGACGCCGGAGCCGAAGCTTACGATATCACAGCAAGCCGCGATACCATTAATATCAGTGCAAGAATGCAGGTAAACTCAAACGTCAATGAGGATGAAATTGGCTCTTATCGCGTAACTTTTAACGTTACGGACGAAGCCGGTAATCAGGCAGAAGAAATACAGCGTGTGGTTTATATCAATATTTACAAATGAGATTTTACTTCCCAATGGTTAGGCGCATTTCGTTGCCATTGCTGCTGCTCTTTAGGTTGGCAGTTGTGATGGTTTTATTAAGCCTGAGTCGTTGGGTGTTTTACGTTTTCAACATCAACAGCTTTGGCTACCTGACATTTACCGAACTGATGCCGCTTATGATTGCCGGATTACGTTTTGATCTGGCAGCAGCTACATTTATTAATATACTGTATATCATTTTACTATCTGTTCCAACCCCCATAAAATATCATCCGGTATGGCAAAAAATCGCTAATCAGTTTTTTATTTGGACAAACGCACTGGCAATCGGGCTCAACCTTATCGATACTATTTATTTTCATTTTATTGCCAAACGAACCACTTCTGAGCTATTCCAATTTTTGGGCAACCCAAACGAAAACATCCTGCTTTTGCTGTGGCAATTCCTTACGGATTACTGGTATATGTGGGTTATTTGGATACTATTTATCTGGTTTTTAGTCAAATCAACACGTTTTTTTATTCCGCAATCACCAGCTGCGATTCGCACACGCATCTGGTATGCACTTCAGTCTGTGTTTTTTATTTTGGCTATAGCATTTATTATCATTGCCGGTCGTGGCGGATTTCAACTAAAACCTATCAGCCTGGTTACTGCCGGAAACTACGCCAGCACACAGCAAATCCCTTTGGTTTTGAACACACCTTTTTCAGTTCTAAAAACCCTGAATAAACCAGCTTTGCGCTACCGACATGATTTCTCAGAACAAAAAGTGAACCAGCTCTACACCCCTGTACAAAAAGTGGAGCAACCCGTATGGTTTCACAACAAAGGCAAACAGCCGAATTTTGTGATACTGATTCTGGAAAGTTTTGGACAGGAATTCGTCAATTATTACAACTCGCGTGAGCAAAGCCTTACTCCTTTTTTAGATAGTTTACTAAACCAAAGTATCACATTTGATGGTCAGGCAAATGGAAAACGCTCGATAGAAGCCCTCCCGGCGATTTTAGCCGGCATTCCATCGCTGATGCAGATTGATTATCCCTCCTCGGCTTATGCCGCCAATACTGTTGAAGGTGCAGGAAATTTGCTACAGCAAAAAGGATATCATACAGCCTTTTTTCACGGAGGTAATAATGGCACCATGAATTTTGATGCCACAGCAAAAGCTTCAGGTTTCAGCCACTATTATGGCCGTGATGAATATGGCAACGACGAAGATTTTGATGGCAGATGGGGAATATTCGACAAGCCTTTCCTGCAATTTGCCTATGAACAGATGAACAGTTTTCCAAAACCTTTTGCTGCGGCAGTGTTCACTATTTCGTCCCATCATCCCTATACCCTGCCGGATGATTTCCAATTGCCTGATAAAAATGATTTCAGTCCTTTTGAAAATACGGTACGCTATACAGATCATGCACTTAAAAGTTTTTTCGATAAAGCGAAAAAAACAGATTGGTTTGATCAAACTGTTTTTATCATCACTGCCGATCATACCCATCCCGGTCCTCAATCAGATTTCTACCGCAATGAAATAGGTATGTATGCCATCCCGATTTCTTTTTACAGCCAGATGTTCGACAGTGTTTACAGGTCAAAACGCATCATGCAGCAAACGGATATTATGCCTTCAATGATGGCCCTGGCAAAAGTGAATCGACCTTTCGTTGCTTTTGGCAACAACCCATTCGATAAAAAACTTGAACCCTGGCACATTAGTTTTATCAACCAGGTTTATCAGTTTCGGAACGATAATTATTTGCTTCAATACGACGGCACAAAATCTGTTGGGTTTTACGAAATACAGCACGACTCTATGCTACATCACAATTTAATTGAGACGCAATCAAATTTACTATTGCAACAAGAAGAAAAACTCAGGGCAATGCTACAGCAATACAATAACAGGATGATATCCAATAATTTAACAACTGAATGAAAAAGGCCAGACTGCTGTTTATTGTAAATCCGATTTCGGGCAACACCCAAAAAGAGAGTTTTCCTGATTTTGTAAAAGAAGTAATCGATACCAAACGATTCGATTATCAGATAAGCTTTACGGAAGGCCCCAGACATGCCTCTGAATTAAGCCGGCAGGCAGTTGTTGACAAGTATGATATTGTTGTTGCGGTTGGTGGAGATGGCACCATTAACGAAGTGGCACGCTGCCTGATCAATACCGATACAAAACTTGGCATTATTCCAAGTGGTTCGGGAAACGGACTGGCTCGACACCTGAATATCCCACTTAGTTTCGAAGGTGCTCTTAAGCTTATCAACAAAGGTTTGAGCAGCAAAATTGACACAGCAACAATTAACAACGAGGTTTTTATCAGTATTGCCGGTGTAGGATTCGACGCCTTGGTAGCCAAGCTTTTTGCTAAGGATGCAGGTCGTGGATTTTTTACCTACTTCAAAATTGTAGCTGCAAAATTTCAGCATTACAGACCAAAAAGTTACCAACTAATACTCGAAAACGGAGACCGGATTAAAACCCGTGCTTTTTTTATAGCCTTTGCCAATTCAAATCAGTTTGGCTACAACACTACTATCGCGCCACAAGCAGAGCTGAATGACGGCCTGCTGGATGTTTGTATTGTGCAAAAGCCCACCATTTTTGAAATGCCTGCGATTATAAACTTGCTTTTGCTCAAGATGATACATAAATCACGTTATGTACAAGTTTTTAAAACTTCTGAACTCATCGTAAAACGCAAAAAAAACAGGGTAATCAATTTGGATGGCGAACCCATAAAACTGAAAAAGAACTTACATATCAAGGTAAATCCACTTAGTTTGAATGTTATAATACCACGAGCAGATGAAGAAAAGAAGCACCGAACAACTGGTTTATTCTACCAATCCTGATTTTATTGTTGAACCGCAAAACGAACCTCAGCATACACCTGCACCTTCAGAGCAAAAATTGCGGGTGATGCTCGATCGCAAGCAGCGCGGAGGCAAACAAGTAACGCTAATCACCGGATTTATAGGCGATCCCAACGACTTAAATACCCTTGGAAAAACGCTTAAAAGCGCTTGTGGCACAGGAGGAAGCGTAAAAGATGGTGAAATAATTATTCAGGGCGATTCGCGGGAAAAAGTACTGGCCATTTTGATCAAAAATGGCTACCGTCAAACGAAAAAAGCAGGTGGTTGAAAATGGACGATAATCCATTTAAAATCAACAATCCAACTTTTTGGGATGAACAATATCATCTTCCGCGACAAGGCTGGGATATGGGAACTGTTTCTCCGCCTCTAAAAGCATATATCGATCAGTTGGAAAATAAAACAATCAGTATCCTTGTGCCAGGTGCAGGAAAAGGATGGGAAGTGAAATACCTTTATGATCAGGGATTTGAAAACGTTTTCTACCTTGATTTTTCTAATGCAGCCCTCAGGAAATTTAGAGAAAATTGCCCAACTTTTCCTGAAAATCAAACCCTGCTCGATGACTTTTTTTTAATCAATCGCGGATTTGACCTGATACTGGAACAAACATTTTTAAGTTCCTTTCCGCCAAAAAACTGGCCTGACATTGCAAAAAAGATCAGCAGACTTTTAAACGCTCGAGGAAAATACACCGGATTACTTTTTAACCATGATTTCGGACAGACTTACCCTCCATTTGCTGCCACGCCCGAAAAATACGTAGCAGTCTTTCAACCTTACTTTTTGTTTAAAAAGTTTGAAATTGCTTATAATTCAATAAAACCAAGGGCTGGAAGGGAGTTATTTTTTATTTTTCAAAAAAAATGATTTGGATAATCCATCCAGATTGCTGTATATTCGCTCAGCAATTGTTTTATCAAAACAACCTTAAAGTTCGAATATCATGGAAATCCAAACATTATCCTCTATTGGCGTTATTTCTAAAAGAGAAAACCTGGCCTCCGTTGAGCATGAAACTCATTCATCAGCTTTGGTTTTGGAATCGCTGCACCCTTTCCCGGGCTATCATGGAACAACAGTGCCTGATCGTACTGACCCTAAATCCTTGTTTCTGGTAACAAAAAATATTTATGGCGATGACAGAATCATCCGCTCTATCAAGCAAGTTAAGAAGAATTTTCCGCATTTTTTTGATGGAGCTCCCGGATTAATCAATCTCTATAACAAGCCTACAGGTGTGATTCGCTTAAAATATCTTCCTTATAATTTGGTGGGAGAACTGATAAGTGCCTTTCAGGAAATGGGACTGGAATTCATTAAACACCGTAAAGTAAATAACTATGGTTCAATCATTAAGATCACTAAATACTTAATACTGGAAGAGGTGAGCGAAGGAATCTGGCACGACAAAAACTGGAAAGAACTCTATTACCTTAGCCTGCCGGTGCAACTTAGATGGAACTCATTTGAAAAAATTACAACCAGTATCAAACATAATGTTGAAGACAATAATTTTGATGCTGCCCTAACTAATGTTTACGATAAAGATGGTGTACTCGATTTGGTGCGTATTTATGACGAGCAAAGTTGTCTGGGTAAGTTAATTTTCATTCACGAAAAATACTTAGAAGCTATCAAGTATTTATAAATTAAATCTTTACACTTGTAATGTTTGGTTGGTTAATAGAAGTTTTTAAGAAAACTGCCCTACAACTCAATTTGAGTGAAAATTACGCTAGCATACTTAGCGAGGGTATTGCTTTTATCAGTTTGTTCATTGTCGCCATTGTTTTTTACTACCTGGCATGGTACATCATCAAAAAAACGCTTTATCAACTCATCAAGAGATCCAAGACGAATTTTGATGACATTCTGATCCAAAACAAAGTAATTGCAAGGGCATCTCTTCTTGTTCCTTCGTGGATTATCAATGAATTTGCACCTCAAACTCTCCCAAGTTTCCCGCAGACTTTCGGCTTTGTTCAAGACACTATTGAAGTGTATGTTATTTTTGTGATTGCTTTTGTACTTGATGCCGTAATCACCTCTATCAATGACCTTTACAATACTTTTGAGATATCAAAAAGCAAACCCATTAAAGGATTGATGCAGGTGTTAAAGATCATTTTGTACATCGTCGCAGGACTGCTAATCATTGCCACATTGATAGGCCAAAATTTAGGCAATCTCATTTTGGGTCTTGGTACCTTGTCCGCTGTACTGATGTTGATCTTTAAGGATCCTATTTTAGGTTTTGTTGGGGGTATTCAACTCACGCTTAACGATATGGTGAGGATCGGCGACTGGATCAGCATGCCAAAATACGGCGCTGATGGCGATGTACTTGAAATCACACTCACCACCGTTAAAGTGCAAAACTGGGATAAAACCATCACCACAATTCCAACTTATTCGATGGTCTCCGATTATTTTACAAACTGGAGAGGCATGTCTGAATCTGGCGGGAGAAGGATCAAGCGACACATTGCGATCGATATGGACAGCGTGAAATTTTGTACATCTGAAATGCTTGAAAAATATAAGCGATATCAACTCATTACAAATTATATCTCGGACAAGGAAAAAGAAATAGAATCCTACAATACTGAAAATAAAATAGATACATCAACTTTAGTAAATGGAAGAAGACAAACTAATTTAGGTGTTTTCAGGGCATATCTGCGTATTTATTTTGAAAATCATCCGCGCGTAAATCAAGACATGACTTTGATCGTACGTCAGCTCCAACCCACTGAGCTTGGAATTCCGATTGAAGTTTATGTGTTTAGCAAAAACAAAGCATGGGTTGAATACGAAGCGCTTCAAAGTGATATTTTTGATCACATCCTGGCTGTTATTCCAAAATTTGATTTGCGCGTTTTTCAGGCTCCCTCTGATGGCAGTATCAATAAACTTACTGACCAATTGCATAAATTAGTAAAACCTTAAACTACAGTCAATTAATTGTATTCAAATCCAAACGATCTTCCTTTGTCAAGGGCTTTCACCCCTTCGCTCATCCATTTTGGCTTGGGTGCGCCCATCAAAAAGTGATCAAAAAACTGTTCCAATCGTAAAGTAAGATCTTGGGTATCAGCAAAACGGCTCAGATTATGAGGAGCGCCATTATACACCAGCATCCAAACTGGTTTTTGCAGTCGCCGCAGTGCTGTGAAATATTCAATCCCTTGATACCAAGGCACTGCACCATCTTGATCATTATGCATCATCAGCAGCGGAGTTTTCACTTTATCGGCAAAAAACAAGGGCGAGTTCTCGATATACGCATCAAGATCGCTCCACAGGTCCTTTCCAATGCGACTTTGTCCGTCTTCATACTGAAAAGCCCTCACCATGCCGCTACCCCATCGAATTCCGCCATAAGCACTGGTCATATTGCTCACAGGAGCTCCTGCCATGGCAGCTTTGAAACGATCAGTGCGCGTAATCAACCAGGCAGTTTGATAACCTCCCCAGCTCTGCCCCTGCAATCCCATTCGCGTACTGTCGAGTCCGGGAAATTCCTTTAAAATAGCATCCACCCCGCTCATAATGGCATCATAGGCACTTTGTCCGGGTTCTCCGGTACGGTAAACAATATCCGGAACAAAAACTCCGTAACCCCTTGAGGTATAATCACTAAAGTTAATCACCGAACGAGATGGTTTCGGCGCATAATGCCGGTGCAAATTATCACTGTTGCGTTCGTAATAATATACCAATACCGGAAAGCTTCCATCATCCTTGTAAGCAGCAGGCAGATACATCAGGCCTTCCAGAGAATCACTGGCATATGAAACCCACGAAACAGCTTCGACACTTCCCCAGCAATAATTACTTTGCTGCGGATTAGCCTGGGTAATGCGTTTGATATCCTTCCAGTTTTTATGGGGCACATAGTAATCTGGATAGCTGTTGAATGTTTCACTTTTAAAAAGCCAGGTCTCAGCATCTTTTGCTTTTATCAGCCCCGATAATCTGGCATCTTCGGTATGGAGCACTTCCAGCTTTTTACGCTCACGATAAAAACGGGCAAAGCCGGATTGCTTCGTCTCTTTGTTAAAAACACTCAGCAACATATTGGTTGGCAGATACTTTTCATCTGAATCAGTTCTGAGGTACCTGTAGCGTAAATGTTTTGTGCTTTCAAATCCCAAAATGCTTTTACAATGTTCGGCAGATGCCGGATCAAGCAGCCAGATTCCGTATGCACTATAAACCAAAGCCTTTCCATCTGCTGTCCAACCTATCAAACCTAATGGCTCAGCTTCGTTGGGCACATCATTTTCGGCGTTATAAAAAATGGCCTTGGCTTTATCGACCAATAAACGCACTTTTGCTGTTGCAATTTCCTTGCTGTACCAGCTGCTATCGTGCCGATCATAAAAAAGTAAAAAATCTCCCTTCGGACTTAAACTGGCAATGGAATTGGCTTTTGAAAGTAGTTTTACCGTATCTCCATTTAACCGGTTTATCCGATAATAATCGGCATAACGCGTTTGCTCCCAGCTATTAAGATGTTCATATTGATCACCTGAACTACCCAATAAAAAAACCGGATTTAGTTTTGCATCAAGCCGCACATCCGGAATACGCTTACTGGCCAATGGAATAAGCTTGTTGCCTTTTGGATAAAAAGCGGCGAGATAACTCCTTTTCTTCTCCCTTTCAAGTTGCTTTATTTGCTGGGTTTGCAGTTGTTGATCCTTCCAATTCCAAATATCAATACGCACTTTTTCATCGTCAGTAAGGCTGTCTTTGACTTCCGGCAATGGCTTTGCTGCTAATCCCAGATAGAGTGCGTTTTGATCTTCACTAAAGCTCAGCTTCGCATGCTGGCTCACGTGAAAACCATTAGGCATTGCCTCATAAACCGTATCAATTTGTTGAATTTCTTCAGTTTGAACATTCCAGTAAGTCAGCTGATACACCTTACGTTTGGTGGTATCTGTAGTCATTACCATTGCCAACTGATCTCCTGTTGGATCCGCCTGAAATTGCGCAATCTCGCCTTTTACCGAAAAAAGCCATCTCGAAGTCCAGGATTCAAGATCAAAACGGTACAAATTGAGTGAATCAAGCGTATCATTTGGTTTTTGGGCATAAAACAAAGCGTTCCCCATTTCAGCCAATACCGATTGTTTTACATTTTTTATCGTTTGCTTTCGGTCTTTTTCCAAATCCCAAATACCCATCCACACGGGATCATCCTTTTTTGATTTTTTCTTTTTTGGTTTCAAACTATCAGCTACTTGGTCTTGCTCTGGTTCAAAACCAGATTCATGAAGCCAAACTAATACATTTCCCTGTTTATCTGGAAATTGAAATGATTTCACTTGCGGTATTTTTTCAAGTCTTCTTCCAGCAAAAAGAAAAACTCCCATGCTATCCTTTGGTAACTTATCTTTTTTTACTCCTTCTATTTTCAATTTTTTAACCGTATCATAAGCAGGATAAATTGCAAAAGCAAGTCCGGCAGAACCCGGGCTGATCATTGCTTTATTTGCTCTGGCAAACGTATCAGCCTGCTGCAATTTATTCATTTGCTGAATGATCAATTCGCCATCTCCACGATAAGGATTTCGCTCATAAACAGCATGCAATCCATCATTGGACAATTTCATATTATGCAATACAAACCATTTCTCGTGAGCCTGATGTCCCAATTTCTCACAATTCTGAGCAGAAGAAAATTGAACAAGAAAAACGATTAAAATCCAGATTCCAGGTATTTGTTTCATCATCGTTTGAAGATTATTTGGTGAGCGCAACCGTTTGAAAATAAAATTGTAAGTACAAATTTAACAAAAAAGTCTTTAAAACAGGCTTAAATGGTTGATATTATAGCCATTTAATCTCAAATTAATAGTTTTAAAAATTGATTGAAAGAAGCAGGAAAAATACTAATTTTGTCACAACTAACCTATAAAGCAATCCATGCAATAACGTAGTCGCCATGAGTTATATATCCTTCGAAAAAAGTCAACTTGTAAACCTCGAATTCGCTTTACAGCATGAGTTGCTTCGCAGCAACCGTGCAGGAGGCTATTCCAGCACTTCCATTGCCGGCTGCAATACCCGAAAATATCACGGTTTGCTGGTTGTGCCCCAGCCCTGGCTCGATCAGGACAATCATGTTTTATTATCAGCCCTGGACGAAACTATTATTCAACACGATGAGGCATTTAATTTTGGCCTACGCATGTATCCTAACGGAAATTTTGAACCCAAAGGACATAAATACCTCCGTGAATTTACAGCCGAACCTATCCCAAAAATCACCTATCGTGTTGGAGGAGTAGTACTTAGCAAAGAAATGATTTTTGCTGAATCTGAATCAAGGATATTAATTCGTTACACTTTGCTTGACGCGCACAGTAAAACAACGCTCAGGCTTAAGCCTTTCCTTGCATTCCGTAATGTACACGAATTAACACGCGCCAACTACGATGCCAACACCAAATACGAAGGTATTAATAATGGTGCACGCTGGCAATTGTATCCGGGCTATTCGCCGCTTTGCTTTCAGGTTTGCAAACCCATCGAATACACCCATGTACCCGACTGGTACTTTAATGTAGAATACACCAGAGAAAAAGAGAGGGGATTCCCCTATCAGGAAGATTTGCTTGTTCCCGGATTTTTTGAGTTACCGCTGAAAAAAGGAGAAAGCATCATTGTTTCGGCCGGATTGGAAGAAAAAGACCCCAAACTCTTTAAAAAACAATTTGAGACAGAAATAAAAAAACGAATCCCAAGAAATAATTTTCAAAACTGTCTGTTAAATGCTGCTGAACAATTTATTGTTAAAACTACAGACAAAACTACGCTGATGGCAGGTTTTCCTTGGTTTGGAACATGGGGTCGCGATACCTTTATTGCGCTTCCAGGCATCACGCTTATTAGTGGAGACGAAAAAAGTTTCAAAGCCGTGCTCGACACCATGATACAGAGCATGCAAGGACCACTTTTTCCAAATTTTAACCGACGCAATCCTGAAGCCTTTGCTGCTGTAGATGCTCCCTTATGGTTTTTCTGGACACTGCAACAGTATCATGATATTACCGGAAAAAGTAAAAAACTGATCTGGAAAACATACGGGAGTACACTCATCAAGATTCTGGACAATTACCGGAATGGAACGGTGTATAATATTCGCATGCTCGAAAACGGCCTTCTTCACGCTGGCGAAAATGGTCAGGCACTCACCTGGATGGACGTAGTATCCAAAGCCAAAGCCGTTACACCACGCGACGGACTTGCCATTGAAGTGAACGCATTGTGGTATAATGCTATTATGATGGCACTTGATTTTGCTGTTGATGCCAAAGATCAGCGATTTGTGGAACAATGGAAAAACCTGCCTTCAATTATTCAAAAAGCTTTTGTTGATGTTTTTTGGGATGCAGAAAGTTCGCGCATGGCCGATGTTGTAAAGGATGATAAAAAAGATTACTCAGTTAGGCCGAATATGCTTTTTGCCGTTTCGTTACCTTTTAGCCCGCTCGAAGATGAAATAAAAGCCAATATACTCAACACTGTTCGTTCCGAATTGCTTACAACAAGAGGATTGCGTAGTCTTTCGCCAAAAAATCCAAATTACAAAGGTATTCTTTGGGGCAATCAGGAAGAACGGGATCATGCCTACCATCAGGGTACGGTATTTCCATGGCTGATCGATCATTTCGCTGAAGCCTGGCTTAAACTTCATGGCAAAGGATCACTTCCGTTTATTGAAGAACTGTACCATAATTTTGAAGAAGTAATGTACGAAGGAGGTCTGGGATCAGTTTCAGAAGTTTATGATGGCGACCCGCCACACGAAGGAAGAGGAGCCATTTCACAAGCCTGGAATATAGCAGCATTGCTTCGTTTGAACTACCTAATCCAACAAAACCAATAAAAACAACTTCTTATGAAAATACTCATGTTCGGTTGGGAATTTCCACCTCACATCACCGGCGGGCTTGGAACAGCTTGTTTCGGATTGACTAAAGGACTGGTAAAACATGATACCGACATCATTTTTGTGGTTCCGAAAGCCTATGGCGACGAAAGCCAGGAAGCAGTAAGAATAGTAAATGCCAGCGAGGTAACCATTGATCTGGAAATTGATGAAGAACGCGAATACTGGGACAGGGTGCAATACATGGAAGTGGGGTCAAATATCATACCCTATGTTGGACCGGAAGATTTTAGTAAAGTAACTGAATTAGAGAAACGAGCCAGCGAAAATTTTAAAAGCAAGGTGTTTTCTCAGAAATATGAATTTTCGGGCAAATACGGCCTTAACCTTATGGAAGAGGTTGCACGCTATGCGCTTATAGGCAGCGCTATTGCAACCAAACATGATTTCGACGTGATTCATGCACACGACTGGTTAACTTATTCAGCTGGTGTTGCAGCCAAAGAAACAAGTGGAAAACCGCTGGTTGTGCATATGCATGCTACTGAATTTGATCGCTCAGGCGAAAATATCAATACGGATGTGTATGCCATTGAAAAACGTGGCATGGAAGCAGCTGATCGCGTGATTACAGTAAGTAACCTTACGCGTCGCATCGTGATTGAACGCTATGGTATCGATCCTTCCAAAGTGGTTACCGTGCATAATGCTGTTGAACCAAAAGAAAAGAAACTATCCGACGCAGAAAAGCAAGTCAAAGAAAAAGTGGTCACCTTTTTGGGTCGTATCACCTTTCAAAAAGGACCTGAATATTTTGTGGAAGCTGCAAATAAAATTCTGAAAAGAGATAGTAACGTACGTTTCGTGATGGCAGGAACCGGCGATCTGCTGCATCGGATGGTGATGCGTGTGGCACAACTACGGATTGGACATAAATTTCATTTCACCGGCTTCCTGAAAGGAGATGATGTAGATCAGATGTTTGCCATGACAGATGTTTTTGTAATGCCTTCTATTTCAGAGCCCTTTGGAATTGTACCACTCGAAGCCATGCGATCGAATGTTCCTGTTGTCATTTCAAAACAATCCGGCGTTTCAGAAATTTTGAAACATGCCATCAAGGTTGACTTCTGGGACATTGACGGACTAGCTGATGCCATTTATGGTTTGTGTCATTATCAAGCCCTTAGCGAAGATTTTATTAAATACGGCAAACAAGAAGTGGAAAACCTTAAATGGGAGCATGCTGCAGCCAAAGTAAAAGAAGTGTATACCGCTGCCTGGGAAGAATTTATAAATAGATAAACAGCCAAAAAATATACGATATGAGTAAGTCAATCTGTCTTTATTTTCAAGTTCATCAGCCCTTTCGCCTGCGAACTTACCGTTTTTTCGACATTGGAAAAAGCCATCATTACTACGATGAATACTTCAACCGACTCATTTTAAGAAGGGTAGCCGAAAAAAGCTACCTGCCTATGAATGAAATCCTGCTAAACATCATCAAGAAAAACCCAAAAGATTTTAAAGTAAGTTTTTCATTTACAGGGCTTGTTTTGGAACAAATGGAACGCTACACTCCTGAGGTTTTGGAAAGTTTCAGAAAACTTATTGCTACCGGAAATGTTGAGGTACTGGCCGAAACTTATGCGCATTCGTTGAGCGCTTTGCGCAATAATGGCGAATTTGAAAATCAAGTGAAAGCCCATACTCAAAAAATAGAGCAGCTATTCGGTGTAAAACCAACCAGTTTGCGCAATACCGAATTGATTTACTCTGATGAAATAGGTGAGCGCGTGGCCGCCATGGGCTACAATGTGATGCTTACCGAAGGAGCAAAACACGTATTGGGTTGGAAAAGCCCTAATTTTATGTACACCAATGCCATCAATCCCAAACTAAAAGTTTTGCTAAGGCATTTCAGGTTGAGCGATGATATTACTTTCAGATTTTCGCAGCAGAGCTGGTCGGAGTGGCCCATTACTGCTGAAAAAATGGTGGGATGGCTAAATCAAGTTCCTGAAAAAGAAGAAATCATCAATATTTTCATGGATTACGAGACCTTTGGCGAACATCAGCCTGCAGCATCCGGCATTTTCGATTTTATGAAAGCCCTACCCGATGCAGTGCTCAAAAACACGCCTTATCGCTTTCGCACTCCTGCAGAAATAGCCAAAATACATCAACCGGTATCTGCCATTCATGTGCCTTATCCCATTTCGTGGGCAGATGAAGAACGCGACCTTTCGGCCTGGATTGGAAACAACCTGCAGGATGATGCTTTTGAAAAGCTGACAAGCCTTACCGAAAAAATTATAGAAACAGATGACGCCGATTTGAAACGCGACTGGTACTACCTGCAGTCTTCTGATCATTTTTATTATATGTGCACCAAATGGCTCTCGGATGGTGATGTTCACAAGTATTTTAATCATTATCCATCACCCTACGAAGCTTACATTAATTATATGAATGTACTTTCGGACTTTACAATCAGACTGGAGGAACAAGCTCCCGGAGCAGCTGAAATAATGGATGATTTGCTCAAAAACACAGGTAAACTGGGAAAGGAACTGGGGAAAATAGCTTCAAAAAAAATGCAGGAAGCTGAAAAATCAGTCAAAGAAAAATACCAGCAAACCAAAGCCAAAAGCAAGCCTGTTTTTGAAGATATCAAACATCTTTCCGATACTAAAATTAAAAAACTCATCAAGGAATTGGATGCTGAACAATTAGCTGTTGCGCTGAAAGATGCCGGCGAAGAAATACGAGAAAAAGTAATTCCAAACCTTACTCAAAAAGCTAAAAAGCAAATGGATGACTTACAACAAAAAATGACTGATATCAAGCATAAAGATGTTCAGGCCATGCGTAAAAAAGTGGAAGAAAAACTTAAAAAGATTTTCTAAAACCAATCCTTGCTTAAAAAATTTTATTTAATAAACTAATGCATAAATAACCGGAAAATGCTTTCGGTTCGCTATCAAATTATCATTTTATGAAAAAACCATCCTTTGTCTTCGAAACAAGTTGGGAAGTCTGTAATATGGTTGGCGGTATTTATACTGTATTGTCAACAAAAGCCAGTCAGATGACCAATCTTTTTGGAGATCATTATATTACCATTGGGCCCGACGTTTGGAAAGAAACCAGCGAAAACCCTTATTTTATTGAAGATCAGAATCTGTACGCAAGTTGGAAAGAAAAACTTGCTGCCAAAGGACTGAAAGTAAGAATAGGACGCTGGGCAATAAAGAGCAAGCCAATAGCCATATTGATTGACTTCACTCCCATGTTTGTGCAAAAAGATACCATATTCACAAGCCTTTGGGAAAAATTCAAACTTGATTCCATCCACGGACCGTGGGATTATATCGAGCCCGCCATGTTTGGTTATGCTGCCGGACAAGTGATTGAAAGTTTTTGCACCACCTTTTTGCTTACTTCAGAAGGCATTATAGCTCAGTTTCATGAGTGGATGACCGGTACAGGTGTGCTTTATGTAAAAGATAACTGTCCGCAGGTTGGCACAGTATTCACAACACATGCCACCTATTTGGGCAGGGCAATTGCAGGCAACGGATTACCACTTTACAAGGACTTAAAGCAATATAATCCCGCCGTGATGGCTAACCGCCTCAACATCGTTTCTCAGCAATCGCTGGAGCAAACTGCTGCCCGCGAAGCAGATGCTTTTACAACAGTAAGTGAGACAACCGCTGCTGAATGTGAGCAATTTTTAGGTCGAAAGCCTGATGCCATCACGATAAATGGTTTCGATAAAGACTTTATGGCGGATCGTGAGATACTAACAGAAAAACGACAACTTGCACGGAACAAAATTCTGACTATCGCCAGCGTGGTGGTTGGTGAAAATTTGCCAGAAGATAGTCTTTTAGTAATCAACAGCGGACGTTATGAGTTTAAAAACAAAGGCATAGATGTGTATATCGATGCGCTGGCAAAGCTAAATAATAATAAAAAACTTAAAAAAAACATCTTAGCCATAATAGCAGTGCCAGCTAATATTAGCGGCCCGTCCAAAGAATTAAAAAAGAGACTTTCAGAGCCTGAAATTGCCAAGCATCCTACTGAAGAACCAGCTACACATCATCTCTTTGAAAACGGTTCAGACATGGTGATTCGCAAGATGAGGGAAAAAGGTCTCAATAATCAGCCTTCGGATAAGGTGAAATTAATTTTCGTGCCTTCCTACCTGAATGGCAAAGACGGTATTTTCGACATCCCTTATTACGATTTTCTAACGGCTTTTGATCTCTCGGTTTTTCCGTCCTATTACGAGCCTTGGGGCTATACCCCACTCGAAAGTATTGCTTTTGCTATTCCTACTATTACAACTGATTTGGCAGGATTTGGTATTTGGGCTCAACAATCAGAAGCATCCAAAGGCGCTGTAACTGTTATACACCGGGATGAAGATAATTATGAACAGGTTGTTGATCAATTATCAAACGTGATTGAAGAGTTTGCCGACTTGTCTAAACAAAAATTGGAGAAACTGGGTACATCCTCACTTGAAACAGCAGCAAAAGCGCTTTGGCCCGACCTGATTAAAAATTATCAGCAAGCCTGGCATATGGCTATTGAAAAATCTGCCGGTCGCGCTGATCAGTTTGAACTAAAACGCCAAACAGAAACCCTGCGTAACTTTAATTACAGGAAGCAGGATCAACCCAATTGGAAAAAAGTCCTGATACAACCAGTTTATACCAAAGGACTCCAAAAATTGCAGGAACTTTCGCAAAACCTTTGGTGGTCATGGAATTATGAAGCCTGCTCACTTTTTGAATCTATTGATCCTGAAGGATGGGAAAAATCAGATCAAAATCCCATTTCGATGATGGAGGGCCTTTCGAAAAAACAAATGGAAGCGCTTGAAAACGATACTGCTTTTCTTCAAAAGCTTGACAAAGTATATAACGATTTCAAAAATTATATGAAACAAGAACCTCGTTATGAGGATCTTATTGCTTATTTCAGTATGGAGTATGGCTTACAAAAGAGTTTGAAGATTTACTCCGGAGGCCTTGGTATCCTGGCTGGTGATTACCTTAAAGAAGCCAGCGACTCAGGTGCTAATCTTTTGGCTGTTGGGCTGCTTTATCGTTATGGTTACTTTACTCAAAATATTTCACTTTTCGGCGATCAATTAGCACAATATATTCCACAAAAATTCACACACTTACCCCTTGAACCTGTGCGAAACGAAAAAGGTGATTGGATAACAATCAGCATTGCGTTTCCTGGCAGAAATGTAGTAGCAAAAGCCTGGAAAGTAAGTGTAGGTCGTGTCCCACTATATCTACTCGATACTGATATCGAGGAAAATCAACCTGAAGATCGCGGTATCACACATCAGCTTTACGGCGGTGATAGCGAAATGCGTTTTATGCAAGAGATGGTTCTGGGAGTTGGTGGTATCAGATTGCTGTGGGAACTTCACCTAAAACCGCTGATTTATCATAGTAATGAAGGTCACTCTGCTTTTATTGGCCTCGAAAGATTAAAAATGTTTATAGAGCGACATAACCTTAGTTTTAATGTTGCCCGCGAACTGGTTCGTTCATCAAGTTTGTTCACCACACATACACCTGTTCCGGCCGGACACGATGCCTTTGAAGAGCATTTGCTGAGAACCTATATGCCACATTATGCCAATCGACTAAATATAGGCTGGAATGAGTTTATGAATTTAGGAAAATTTCGCCACGACGATCCAACAGAGAAGTTTTCAATGAGTGTATTGGCAGCTAATTTGAGTCAGGAAATGAATGGCGTAAGCCAAATTCACGGCCGAGTTTCCAGAGATATGTTCCAATCCTTGTATCCCGGTTATTTTGCCAACGAGCTACATATTGGTCACGTAACAAACGGAGTACATTATCCCACATGGACCGATTCGGCCTGGCAGCAACTTTATCAAAGCACCTTTGGCGAAGGCTTCGTTAAGGATCAATCAAATGCCAGTCTTTGGAGTAAGATTAAGGAAGTTCCCGACGAAAAAATCTGGGAGATAAGGACACAGCTGAAAGAAGAGCTTATTCATTTCGTTAAATATCGCGTTAAACAGAATATGACGGAGCGTCAGGAAAGCCCTAAGCTGATCCTTAAAACGCTTGAAAACCTTAATAAAGATGCGCTGATTATCGGATTTGCCCGAAGGTTTGCGACCTATAAACGGGCTCACCTATTATTTACTAACCTTGAGCGACTTAGTCAAATCGTTAATGACGCTGAAAAGCCTGTACTTTTTTTGTTTGCAGGTAAAGCCCACCCAAATGATAAAGCCGGACAAGACCTGATAAAAAGAATCATGGAAATTGCCCGTATGCCTGAATTTATTGGTAAGGTTCTATTTATCGAGAATTATGATATGGAACTCGGTAAAAAACTTACGAATTGTGTGGATGTATGGCTCAACACCCCTACACGTCCGCTTGAAGCTTCAGGTACAAGTGGAGAAAAAGCTGTTATGAACGGGGTTTTAAACTTTTCGGTGCTGGATGGATGGTGGGCCGAAGGTTATCGTCCGAACGCCGGATGGGCCATTCAGGAAGGCCGTACCTATCAAAACCAGCAATACCAGGACGAACTGGATGCCGAAACAATCTACAGCCTGCTCGAGAATGATATCACCAGCGCTTATTTTAGTCGAAATGAGCACGGAATTCCAACAAGATGGGTTCAGTATATCAAAAACAATATCGCAGAAATTGCTCCTCATTTCACAATGAAGCGCATGCTCGACGACTATTACGATCGGTTTTACAATAAATTGGCCGAAAGAGCAAAACAACTGCGAGCAAACCGTTATGAGGCAGCTTTTGAAATTGATTCGTGGAAGACAAAGATCAAGCAAAACTGGGATCTGCTGGATGTAAAATCTATTAAAGTGCCTGACCCAACCGTGCGTCCACTTAATTTTGGAGAAAACTTTATTGCCGAAATCACACTTGACACACCAGGCCTGCAACCCGGTGATGTGGCCATCGAATTGATTTTTGGCCGTAAGCTCTTTGATAAAATAGATGAAATTGTTTTTGTTGAACCTATGAGTCTTATGGAATCAGGAGATGGATGGGCAACCTATAAAATCAATGTGCCGATCTATCGAGCCGGTGTATATGATTACACTTTTAGGATTTATCCTACAAACCGACTTTTACCTCATCGCCAGGATTTACCAATGGTGAAATGGATTGGATAAAAAAAGAGCCCCTGGTTATATAAATCAGGGGCTTTTCTTTTAGTGTTTTTCAGGAATCCTTTTCAATATTTCGAGCGTCAAATCCCAGAATTTTACAACAGTTTCAATTTGAATCCTTTCGTCCGGCGAGTGGGCTCCTTTGATTGTTGGACCGTATGAAATCATATCCATTCCAGGATATTTATCTCCTATCAAACCACACTCAAGCCCTGCATGAATTGCTTTTACATCCGGTTCCTGATTAAACAAATCCTTATAGGCTTCAACAGTAAGTGCACGAACTTCTGAGTTTGGATCAGGTGCCCAACCTGGATAGCCATTGCTATGTTTTACCTCTGCCCCAGCCAAATCAAAACAAGCCGCAACCATCTGAGCAATATCTTCCTTTGCTGATTCCACAGAACTTCGCTGACTGGTGGTAATCAATGCTATGCCGTCTTCCATCCTTACAGCAGCCAAATTAGTTGAGGTTTCAACAAAATTTGGAATACGCTGCGACCACGCAATAACGCCATGCGGACAGGCATATAGGCTATTCAATAATTTGTTTTGATCCACAACTTTTAATACCTGTTTCGAATCGACATGAGCAACATCAATCGTAACCTGAAGTTTTGGTTCTGTTACAGCGTATTCATAAGCCATTTCGTCGGCACTTTTAGCAACAAATTCCTGAAGTGCTTTTTCAGATTGTTTTTCCACTGCAACTATAGCATAAGCCTCACGGGCAATGGCATTGCGCAGGTTTCCACCTTCGAGATAGGCCAGCCGCACTCCAAAATCTTTAGCAGCTTTCCACACAATCCGGGTTAATAGTTTATTGGCATTTCCCAAACCTTTGTGAATATCATCACCAGAATGTCCGCCTTTAAGCCCTTTAATATCAATTCGATAAAAAACATTATCCTCCGGTGCATTTTCAATCGCATAGGGAAGCTTGATCACAGTATCTTTACCACCTGCACACCCAATAAACAGCTCCCCTTCATCCTCCGAATCAAGGTTGAGCAGTATTTTTCCTTCCAAAAAACCAGGTTCTAAACCAAAAGCACCAGTAAGCCCTGTTTCTTCATCCACAGTGAATAAACATTCTATAGCGCCTCGCTTTATGGATTTGTCTGCCAGCAAAGCCAGCTGCGTCGCCACACCAATGCCGTCATCAGCACCAAGGGTAGTACCTTTTGCTTTTACCCATCCATCTTCAATAAAAACTTCGATTGGATCTTTTTCGAAATCATGATTGGTTTCGCTGTTTTTTTCACAAACCATATCAACATGACTTTGTAAAACAACAGTCATTCGGTTTTCGTATCCTGGGATAGCAGGAGCCTTAATAAGCACATTACCTACTTTATCCTGTTGATATTCCAATTGATGTTTTTTTGCAAAATCAATCAGATATGCCAGAATTTTTTCTTCTTTCTTACTTGGCCTTGGTATTTGCAATATTTCAGCAAAATACTTCCAAATAACCTGCGGTGCTATAGTATTGAGTACTTCATTCATGCTATTAAATTTTGATGAAGCACAAAAATAAGCGTTTTAAAAGGATCAGAAAAGGTATTTACTGATAATACTTAATAAATCATTTCTGCGAATCGGTTTTGCAATATAATCATTGCAACCGGCTGCCAAACATTGAATGCGATCAGTGTGAAGTGCATAGGCTGTTTGGGCGATGATAGGAACATCAGGCGAAACTTCACGAATCATTTTTGTAACGATCAAGCCGCTTATATCTGGCAAACGTATGTCCATCAAAATCAGATCAATGTCAGCATTTTCCTGAAAAGTTTTAAAGGCACTTTCGCCATCAATTTCATGAATAAGAGATACACCAGTTGGAGCCAAAAAAGCTTCTAACAGCTGGATATTTGATGGAATATCCTCTACAATCAAAATTTTTTTTCCAATAAAAGCAGCTTTAAAATTATTCATTTTTTCAGCTCCAGGTACCTTATCCGAAAACGTCCGCTTGTCAATGCTATTTAAGCCCGTGTCATTAAAAGCCGCATGAATCATTGATTGAAGTGTTTGGTTATTATCCGCAGCGCAAAGCTAACTAAGTATTTCCTCTTATGCAATCTTTTTTAAATTGATTATCGCCTGAGTTGGGTTTTCTGATTTAAACACAGCATTACCGGCTACCAAAACATCTGCTCCTGCTTCGTAAAGCTTGTTAGCATTGGAAGTGTTTACCCCTCCATCCACTTCAATTAGTAATTCAAGCCCGCTTTGCTTGATCATCGATCTGAGCTCAACAATTTTATTATATGTTTCAGGAATAAATTTTTGTCCGCCAAAACCCGGATTTACTGACATGATAAGGACTAAATCGGCATAGGCCAAAATATCCTTTAGTAAATGTACAGGTGTATGCGGATTCAAGACAATTCCTGCTTTCATACCAGCATCGCGAATCTGTTGCAAAACACGATGCAAATGTATGCACGCTTCATATTGAACAGAAAGGATATCAGCACCTGCTTTGCGGAAAGCATCAATATAACGCTCAGGCTCCACGATCATCAAATGCACATCGAGTGGCTTTTGTGCTTTGCGCTTAATTGCTTCAACTACAGGCAAGCCAAACGAAATATTTGGCACAAAAACGCCATCCATGATGTCAAGATGAAACCAATCGGCCTCGCTGGCATTAATCATTTCAATCTCTTCTTCAAGATTCAGAAAATCAGCTGACAAGAGCGAAGGAGCAAGTAAACGCTTCATAATTTGTATTTACGGGTTAAAAATAAAACACAACGACAATGCAAAAATAAAAAAAGCACCCTTAGGTGCTTTAAGAACTTATCCAAGATAACTTTTCAGAATCTTGCTTCGGCTTGTATGCTTTAGTCTTCGGATAGCTTTCTCTTTAATTTGACGCACACGTTCGCGCGTTAGATCAAACTTTTCACCTATCTCTTCCAGCGTCATGGGATGACTTCCATTGAGCCCAAAATAAAGCCTGATTACGTCAGCTTCGCGCTGGGTGAGCGTTGAAATTGCTCGATCAATCTCTTTGCGAAGCGATTCGTACAACAACTCTGTTTCAGGTGTTGGCGCCTCATCACTTTTAAGTACATCGTACATATTATTCTCTTCATCCTGAATAAGCGGTGCATCCATCGAAACGTGCCTTCCGGCATTTTTCATAGATTCTTTTACCTCATTTTCAGTAATTTCAAGAATATCTGCAATTTCTTCGGCATTAGGTTCACGCTCATATTCCTGTTCCAAACGGGCATATGCTTTGTTGATCTTATTGATCGACCCGATTTTATTGAGCGGAAGCCTCACAATACGCGATTGTTCAGCCAATGCCTGAAGAATAGACTGGCGAATCCACCATACAGCGTAGGAGATAAATTTAAATCCTCTGGTTTCATCAAAACGTTGCGCTGCTTTTATCAATCCGAGATTGCCTTCGTTGATTAAGTCGGGAAGACTAAGTCCTTGATTTTGGTATTGTTTTGACACTGATACCACAAAACGAAGATTGGCTTTGGTAAGTTTTTCAAGCGCAATACGATCGCCCTGTTTGATGCGCTGAGCCAGAGCCACTTCCTCCTCTGCAGTAATGAGTTCAACCTTACCAATCTCCTGAAGATACTTGTCAAGTGAAGCAGTTTCCCGGTTCGTAACCTGTTTAGTTATCTTTAGTTGCCTCATGCTTTATGCTTTATTTGGCTTTGTACGCAAATTATCATTAATTGTTTCGTTTATTATCGCCTTCGGGGCGTGGAATGAGCACTTTTCGGGAAAGTTTCATCTTATTGGTCTTCGGATCAATGCCAATCAGTTTCACTTTGATTTTATCCCCTACTTTAAGCACACTTTCTACTGTGTCGAGTCTGCGCCACTCAATCTCTGATATATGCAACAGCCCATCTTTTCCGGGCAGCACTTCAACAAAAGCACCAAATGGAGTAATGGTTTTCACAGTACCCAGGTAAACCTCACCTACCTCAGGAATAGCAACAATTGCACGAATACGTGCTTTTACAGCTTCTATAGAGTCTTTATCTGCCGAAACGATATCAATCATTCCGTACTCGCCTTTTTCCTCGATTACGATGGTTGTATTAGTCTCGCGCTGCATCTCTTGAATAATTTTTCCACCAGGTCCGATGATAGCACCAATAAACTCTTTATCCACAACCATCTTCTCGATACGTGGAACATGTTCCTTATAATCTTCGCGTGGTTCGGTAATGGTTTTAGCCATTTCTTTCAATATATGAAGTCGGCCTTTACGTGCCTGATCAAGTGCTTCTTCGAGCACTTCGTGCGACAAACCATCAACTTTAATATCCATCTGACAAGCAGTGATTCCATCTGCTGTTCCGGTAACTTTAAAGTCCATATCACCCAGGTGATCTTCGTCGCCAAGAATATCAGACAATACGGCATATTTTGTATTACCCGTCTCAGTAATCAAACCCATTGCAATACCGGCGACTGGCTTTTTGATTTTAACACCTGCATCCATAAGTGCCAGTGTTCCACCACATACGCTAGCCATTGATGACGAACCGTTTGATTCCAAAATATCAGATACAACACGTATTGTATAAGGATTTTCATCCACGCCCGGAATCATTGGTTTGAGGGCTCTTTCGGCCAAATTTCCATGCCCTACTTCACGACGGCTAACACCACGATTGGGTTTAACTTCACCAGTTGAAAAACTAGGAAAGTTGTAATGCAGCATAAAATTTGATTTACCTTCCAAAACGGCACCATCAATGGTTTGCTCGTCCATTTTTGTTCCCAAAGTAATCGTTACCAAAGCCTGAGTTTCGCCACGGGTAAAAATAGCTGAACCATGTGCAGAAGGCAGATAGTCAACTTCAGACCAAATTGGACGAATTTCATCCAAGGCTCTTCCATCGAGGCGGGTACGCTCGTTCAAAATGACATCTCTTACCGCTTTTTTCTCCACATCATGGAAATAACGCTTGGCCAACATCAACTTTTCTTCTTTTTCCTCTTCCGAAAAGCGTGACATAAATTCTTCCAAAACAGCAGCAAAAGCATCAGATCGCTCATGTTTATTTGGATTACCTTGCAGAGCTATTTGATAACATGGCTGATAAGCAAATTCCTGAATGGCCTCACGCAAGTCATCGTCATTAGTTTCATGCGAGTATTCACGTTTTTGACGAGCCGATTCAACTTTAGCTGCCAGTTCTACCTGAGCCTCACACTGTACTTTTATCGCTTCGTGAGCTATCTTAAGTGCCTGAAGCATAACAGCCTCCGAAACCTCTTTCGATTCGCCCTCTACCATCATGATATTGTCCTTACTTGCTGCAACCATCAAATCCAAATCTGCCTCTTCCAAAGCACTGAATGGAGGATTCACAACAAACTCGCCATTGATACGAGCCACACGTACTTCCGATATTGGACCATTGAAAGGAATATCAGATACCGATAAAGCAGCAGATGCAGCCAAAGCAGCAAATGCATCAGGTGCAACATCATTTTCACCCGAAATCAAATTTATTAAAACTTGTGTTTCAGCATGATAATCTTCAGGAAATAAAGGACGTAAGGCCCTGTCGACCAAACGACAAATCAGCACCTCATAATCAGAGGGTCTGCCCTCACGCTTAAAAAAGCCTCCCGGAAATTTTCCGGTTGCAGCGTATTTCTCTTTGTAATCTACTGATAGGGGTAAAAAATCTACATTCTCCTTTGCCTCTTTTGCTGAAACAACTGTAGCTAACAACATCGTTTTACCTGTTTTAACTACTACAGCACCATGAGCCTGTTTGGCAAGCTTCCCGGTTTCGATCGTAATGACCGTTCCGTCAGCCATTTCAATCGTTTGTGTAATTCCTTTTGGATTCATATATTTTCTTTAAATGTAATCATTTACGCGAAGCCTGTTTAAATACAAAAAAAGGCAATCAAGTAAATTGCCTTTTTTCGGACCTTCATCAGGATAAGGATTATTTTCTGATACCCAGCTTTTTGATTATTTCCCGGTATCTTTCAATATCTTTTTTCTTTAAATAATCGAGAAGTTTCCTTCTTTTACCTACCATACGAACCAGTGAACGCATTGTTGAAAGGTCCTTCTTGTTCTCTTTCATGTGCTCGGTAAGATGCTTGATGCGGAAGGTAAACAAAGCAATCTGACCTTCTGCTGAACCAGTATCAGCAGCCTTGCTACCGAACTCGTTAAAAATTTCTGTCTTCTTTTCAGCTGTTAAATACATAGCTACTTCTTTTCGATTTTTTGGGCTGCAAAAATAAAACTATTTTTATAACTAAACAACTTCATTTGTAGAATCTTTTTTTTTCTGCTCGTTATTGGTTGTTTCAAGACTTGATTTATCGCTTGTTACAGCCTCTTTCTCGCTTGGTTTATCGGCAGATTTAGTTGCTTTCTTTTCAGCTCTTTTTTGTTGATAAAATTGAATTTTTTCTCTGATCCACATGTTAAAATTCAAAGAATTTGTATAAAAATCCTGCAACCCTTTCGACTTTTCTATCAAAGGAATTAAAACAGATGTGAATAGAATACTGAAAAGAATTACTGAAAATACAATGTCTTTAATTAACTCGCCTCCGGGAATACCCTGCTGCATGGGAATAGTTGCCAAAACAGCTGCTGCCAATCCTTTAGGAACGATAGACGACATAAACATTAGATCCTGATTGGGGTTACTAGCATCTGAAATAGGCATGGAAGCCCTCACTACTGGAATTCGAAGCAGGTATAGTATCAAGGTTAATACAAAGCCAATCAAGATAGGTACCCATTCAGTTAATTGCATGGAAACACCTATGTAAACGAAGAAAAATGTTTTTAAAAGAAAAACAGCTTCTCCAAAAAGAATACGTTCGGTTTCGTTGAGTGAGTCAGGCTCTTTGGTAAAATACCTGCTTAAGGCCGTTCCTCTGATCAAATCGGTATTAGCCAAACCAATCCCAAAAGCCAGTGCACTAATCGCTCCGCTATAGCCCAAAATTTCACTCAATCCATAAATGATGAAGACGAATGCCGGTGTTGTAAAGATGGAATTTTTTATATTCCTGATTTTATGAAGCACAACTGACCAGAAAAAAGCTCCTATTAATCCCATTATTGATGCCAGTATAAAACTGGCTAATATCTGACCAATTGTTGTTCCAACCTGAATCTGTCCAAGTTGTGCAGCCTCTATAAAAGCAAGTGCGAAAACGATACAGAGCACATCACTAAAAGCAGATTCCAGAATGAGAATGGTTCTGCTGTTGTTAGAGATGTTAAGTTGCCTCACAAGCGGAATTACAACAGCTGACGAAGTTCCGCCAATAATTGCACCCAACATAAACGCAACCAGAGGTTCCATTTCAAGAAACAACCATGATAGCAGTCCAACTACAATAAGTGTTGCGAAAAAATTTAGGAAAGTTAGTAAAGATGTGCCTCTGAGAGAATTACGTAAAGTATCATACTTTAGCTCCGTACCTCCTTCGAACAGTATGGTTACCAGTGTTATAGTAGTAAAAACCGGTCCCACCAATCCCAAGTGGCCGGGCGTGACGATACCCAGAAGCGGACCGATTGCCAGACCTATCAAAATAAGCAATAAAACATCCGGCACACGTTTACGGCTAAAAACCTCAGCAAAAACATGTGCCAGAAATACGAGCAAACCAACACCTACAACTGTTACTGCAATGCTTATCGAATCGTTCATAACCAAGTAGATAAGGAGATGTTACTAACAAAAAAAACTCCTTATTTGGATGCAAATATAAACGAAAAACAATCCGCAAATCATTTCTTTAATGGGGGCATATTCATTTCTGATAAGCAAGCACGCACCTTTTTACAAAGCTGTTCACCAGCATCGACACAATAACCTCGCTGACCACATACTTTAATTCCTTCTGCATTAAAAAGCATGGTGTAAGGCAGTTCCGTAATCGCTAATCGACGCATCAGAACACCGTTTTCATCAGTAAAACATTGCACTCCCGGAGCATTAGCATGCAAATAATTTTGCTCGAGCTGAGCCATTGATGATGAAGTTTCAATTACAGCAATAAACTGAAAATCCAATCCCTGAAGCGACGCTATAGCTGCTTCATAAAGCTCATTGATCAATGTACACGATTTTCCATCATCCAACTTCCAAAAAACAAATAAACTTGCTTTTTGCATTTTCATAAGCTCCTTAACCAATACCTGACTCCCTTTTGCATCCCTCAGAACGATTTTTGATAGGTCTGTTTTTTGATGTTGTGCATGAAGCAGAACAACTGAAAATAAAACTAACAGTGTAATAATGAAACGTTTCATTCTAATTTTAATTTTGGAGGGAAGACAATTCAAATTCAGGTCGATCAACGCAAATATACAACATTCAATACCAAAAATCAACTGTTGCAGAACAAAAGTAATTGACTTACATTTAACAACTTAAAAAGTATCTCAAACGCCTGAACAAAAAGCAAAAACACTTGTTTAATTTTTCATATCCAAAATTAAACAAAACCATCATGAAAAAAGTTATTGTCGTTGGAGCCGGTTTTTCAGGACTTTCTGCTGCCGCCCTTTTAGCCAGAGACGGGTTTGAAGTAGAAGTGATTGAAAAGCATGATATGGCAGGAGGCAGAGCCAGAAAATTCACTGAAGAAGGCTTCACTTTCGATATGGGTCCGAGTTGGTATTGGATGCCAGATGTTTTTGAACGCTTTTTTGAGCTTTTTGGTAAAAAAGTGTCCGATTATTACAAGCTCATTAGACTCGATCCTTCCTATACCATCTATTTTGGCCCTGGCGACAAAGTTGATCTGCCCGCAGATCCACAGGCCCTGTATCAGCTTTTTGAAAGCATTGAAGCCGGAAGCGGCAATAAACTGAAAAAATTCCTTGATGAAGCTGCCTTTAAATATGAAATCGGCATCAATAATTTGGTTTACAAGCCATCAAAAAGTTTACTTGAATTTGCTGATTGGGAAATCATACGTTCGGCGATGCGCATGCATGTACTAACTTCTTTTCATAGCTATATCCGCAAATATTTTAAACATCCCAAACTTCTCAGAATACTTGAATTTCCCATTTTATTTTTGGGAGCTACAGCCGAAAAAACCCCTGCACTTTACAGCCTGATGAATTATGGCGATATGATGCTCGGAACCTGGTATCCCGAAGGCGGCATGTACAAAATTATCGAAGGATTTCAAAAATTGGCAGAAGAGCAGGGCGTGCGTTTTCGATTTAACGAAGAAGTGAAAAGCTTTGATATATCAGCAAAGCATATCAATTCTGTTGAAACCAATAAGGGAACGTATCAAGCTGATTACGTGATAGCAAGCGCAGATTATCACCATATTGAGCAAAAAATACTTCCTGAGAAATACCGAAACTATTCCCCTTCCTATTGGGAATCGCGCACCATGTCGCCATCATCATTAATCTATTATCTGGGCGTTGACAAAAAGCTGGATGGCATGCAACACCATACGCTCATTTTTAATAATGACTTTGAAAAACATGCACAACAAATTTATGAGCAACCACAATGGCCCGAAAATCCTTCGGTTTACCTGAGTTGCACTTCGCAAACCGATCCCTCAACAGCACCGGCAGGAAAGGAGAATCTGTTTATTCTTATCCCAGTTGCCCCCGGGCTTAATGATACTGATGAAGTGCGTGACCATTATTTTGATTTTTCGGTAAAACGCATTGAAGAAACTCTCGACATCCAGTTTAAAGATGCTATCATTTACAAGAGAATGTATTCAAACAGAGACTTTGCCAAAGATTATTATGCCTACAAAGGCAATGCCTATGGTTTGGCCAACACACTGAAGCAGACGGCTATTTTAAAACCTTCTATGTTCAACAAAAAAGTTAAAAACTTGTTATATACTGGACAATTAACAATTCCAGGGCCCGGCGTTCCTCCTGCGATAATTTCAGGACAGGTTGCCGCCGGACAAATTTCGGAAAAGGTCAAAAAAAAAACTAACCACTAACCATTTTGCATCATGAAAAACCTCTATGATCACATTTCCCGCAAGGCCAGTAAGATAACCACACGAGCTTACAGCACATCATTTTCAATGGGAATAAGGCTTTTCAACCAGAAGTATCATGATCCGATTTATGCCATTTACGGATTTGTTAGGTTGGCAGATGAAATTGTTGACACTTTTCATGAATACGACAAAAAAACGCTACTTGAAGAATTTCGTCGTGATACAGTGTTAGCAATTAAGCGCGGTATCAGTTTGAATCCAATTTTGCAAAGTTTTCAGGAGACAGTAAATGAATACAATATAGAGTGGCCATTGATCGACCGCTTCCTGAAAAGTATGGAAATGGATTTAAATGAGCTGGAATATGATCAGCAACTTTTTGAGGAATACATACTTGGTTCAGCAGAAGTTGTGGGCTTAATGTGTTTAAGGGTTTTTACCGAAGGAAATGAAGGCATGTATCAGGAATTAAAAATCCCTGCCATGCGATTAGGTTCAGCCTTTCAAAAAATAAATTTTCTGCGTGATATGCATGCAGATCACCATCATCTTGGACGCACCTATTTCCCAAATCTCGACATGAACAACTTTAATCAGGACGTTAAACAAAGTATTGAAATGGATATCGAAAAAGACTTTCAGGACGGCCTTGAAGGTATTCGAAAACTCCCAATGGGTGCTCGTTATGGCGTTTATGTAGCTTATGTTTATTACTATAATCTTTTCAAAAAGATCAAACGCATTCAATCAGAAAAATTACTCAATGAACGTATCAGGGTTCCCAATCCGGCAAAATACGGCATGCTCATTAGTTCATACCTGCGCTACAGGCTAAACCTGATGTAAGATGACACTTTTGATGGCATTAATTTTATTAGTTTTACCACCGCAAGAAACCAAAACATTGGTCGAAGCCAGAAAGCTTTTTTTTGATTTCGATCAGCCGGGATGTGTTTCGGAGAAGCTTTTTGAAATGTTGCAGCAAACAGATGAAAAATCTAATGTTTTACTAGCTTATCAAGGAGCTGCCGAAGCCAGTTCAGCAGCATGCGCCTCCTTCCCAATCGCTAAATTTAAACGCTTTAATCAGGGGAAAAGCAAACTGGAACAATGCATTATCAATGAACCTACAAATGCTGAAATCAGATTTTTAAGGTTTAGCATTCAATCAAAAGCTCCCGGATTTTTAAATTATAAAGATGCTATTAAACAGGATTATAATCTCATTCTCAATTCATTAGCTGTGAATAATGAGCAATGGCATGATAAAACATTTAAAATCAATGTAATCAGATTTTTATTGGCTTTTTCGGGAACTACTGATCAACAAGCTGTTTTGCTGCACAAAATGTTGAACAACGAATAAAGTTAGTTTATGGAGGAAAAAGTTGTTTTAGTAAACACCAAGGACGAGCCTCAGGGTTTGATGAAAAAAATGGAAGCGCACAAGCAGGGAGTGTTGCACAGGGCCTTTTCTATTTTCATTTTTAACAGCAAGAATGAGCTTTTATTGCAGCAGCGGGCGTTCTCAAAATATCATACGCCCGGACTTTGGACTAATACCTGTTGCTCACATCCTCGCGAAAATGAAAGCCTCGAAGCAGCTACAAGTCGCAGACTACTTGAAGAAATGGGAATGAAATGCGAAATTCATGAAGCTTTTTCATTTATTTACAAGGCAGATGTGGGTCAAGGCCTAATCGAACACGAATTTGATCATGTGTTTATTGGACGTTCGGACGAAACACCTGTAATAAATCCTGAAGAAGTGGCTTCATGGGAATATGCTTCAATGGGCGATCTTAGGTTGGAAATCGCAAAAAATCCCGAAAAATATACGGTATGGTTTCGCATCGCTTTTGATGAAGTGGATGCACATCTTAAAAACCTTAAAACAAATTAATTATGAATTGGATTATCTCATCGGCACTCATATTGGGGGCATTTCTCTTTATGGAATTTATGGCATGGTTCACACATAAATACGTCATGCATGGTTTCTTATGGATTCTCCACAAGGATCATCACATTCGTGATGGCCGAAAACTGGAATGGAATGATTTGTTTGCAGTTATTTTTGCGATACCCAGTTTCTTGTTTATTTTTTACGGAATTCAGCATGGTTTCGACTGGAAATTCTACATCGGATTAGGCATCGCACTCTATGGTTTTGCCTATTTTATGTTTCATGATGTTTTTGTTCATGGTCGCCTTCCATTGCTTCAAAAATTAAGCAACCGGTATCTCAGAGCTACTATCACAGCGCATTTGGATCATCATAAACCTCATGCTCATTACAACTACGGTTTTTTAGTTGCACCCATGAAATATTACAAAGAAGAATGGCGTAGATCTAAAAAATAAGCGCTTCCTGGTATTCTGATGATTTTTGGCATTACCTTTGGAGCAAACATGCTTTTAAAACTTGATTTTTTAAAAGTTAACGCCCAAAACTATGAAACATGTATTTTTCCTGATTCCAGCATTGTTAATCTTGCTTTCGGGTAATCTTTTTGCTCAAGATCAGATTATTAAACAATCTGACGAGGTGATTCTCTGCAAAATAAAAGAGATCGGATTGGATGAGGTGAAATATATTTTACCGGATTATCCAGAAGATGTTTTATTTGCTCTTGACAAGGATGAGATTGATAAGATCGTTTTTGAAAATGGCAAAACGCTAAGTTTTCTCCAAAAGATGAATGACCCTGAAACATACAAAGACAATAAAAAGAATGCTATCAAACTGGATTTCTTATCCCCTTTATCAGGCAACACCACTTTTGCCTACGAACGTAGTTTGAGGCCAGGCAGAAGCATAGAAGGAGATGTAGGAATCATTGGATTAGGTATTGATCCAGGCGATGAAAATCCCGGAGGTGTTTTCTTTCGGTTTGGATATAAATTTCTTAAAAGCCCCGATTTTTACCTGCGGGGCATGCGTTATGCTCACCTGCTGAAGGGCAGCTATTTAAAGCCAACAATCACGCTTGGTTTTTTTAGCAGAGACAATTACCGCTATTATTATGATTATGATTATCCCACTCCCGAGCCAGGATACCCTTATTATGAAGACTTCATCGAACAGAACGAAAGAATCAATGCAGTTACCGGAAGCATTCAATTGTTGCTTGGTAAGCAATGGATAATTGATAACAGCTTTTTGGTTGACCTGTACTGGGGAATTGGCTATGGTTTTTCAACGAATTATGACGCCTCAAATTATTTTTACAGCCATACACTCATGGGAGAAGAATTTCCACTTAGTCTCAGTGCTGGATTGAAAATGGGTTTTTTATGGTAAAAAATCCTGACCCTGCGAAATAATACAAGGTCAGGATCAGAAGAAAACTGTTAAGAAGTTTAGAACTTCAAGGTTAAACCGGCGTTTATTAGTGCTACTCCATAGCCCAGTTCGGCATACACCCCAAAAGTATCTCCAAAATGATACCGCGCACCGGCAAAACCGGCATAAGCCACACCACCAGCTGAAGGCGATACTGGAACTGTGCCAGATCCTTCGTATTTCACGCTGGCCACATTATATCCCAGCATAACGCCCGCATAAGTATCAAGTTGATCAACCAAATCAAAATGATAAGCACCACGAGCGCCAACAATCAAGTAAGTGTATTTCCAGGAATAATTTGCGCCAAAACCGGAAAAATCCTCTTTGGAGGCCGAATAACCCAGATAAGCTCCAAGGCTAAGGTTATCAGTAAGACCGAAGTCAAGTGCCAGCGAAACAGGAGGCAAATCAACTGTTCCTGTAGCAAAAGTAGCTCCCAATCCGATACCGATATTGGCATCAACCTGTCCTTTTTCGAACTGTGCATGCGCATTGTAAGATAGTCCAATCAGCGCAAATGCTAAAACAAATAAAACTTTTTTCATAATAATACTGGTTGTTAATTCATTGCCTACTCTTTATGCTTTTCGGCTTCCGCAAACCAAAACAGGCACTAACCCATTATTGGCCGAAACCTGCAATTAAGCGGACAGTAAAGTGTTTCTGGTTTTAGAAAAATGAAATTTAATTCCATCCTGCTTTGATATTGAAGGCTTTGATGGAACAAAACTACATGCGGAAACCTGCGTTAATTCTAAGGTAAAAAACGGATTATGTTCAGGTAATCAACCGGAAAAGCCGTTATTGCAACTGAAAAAGCTGTTTGCGTCGCATATCAAGGTAAAAAACCCTGTTGAATATTTTTGAAGAAAAGCTCGTCCAATCAAAAGATTCCGGATGAAAAATGATTGGTTCAAAAAGATTTGAACCACTAACGATCAAAAGCCACAGGTCTGCATAACGCATACGTTGGTAGCCAGCCGACTTGGTTTCCTTCTTCTCTATTAAACCATTTATAATCGTTGGATCAATCACTAAAGTACCTGATTTAGTATCATTTTGCGGATCAGTAATATAACGAACTACTTCCAGGCCGATTGTTTTATGCCTGTTGATGATGAGTTGAAAATCAGGTGCTTCATGTGTTTTTATTCGTGCTTTGGGAAAATCTGCATAGCACGACCTAAACACTTCAATGATTTCTTTTTCAAGTGCTTTATGATATGGATTTAGCGATTTATTACGAGACATGAACAATAAGTTTTAGCAGCAAGATAAAGAAATCCTTTGCAAAATTCAGAATTAATAAAAATTCAGCAAAAAAAAATGCCGGCAAATAATTTCACCGGCATTAAATTTTATGGGGATTGGAAACTATTTTACCATACCCAGTTCGTTCATCATAAATGCGTATTCCAAGGCAGTTTCTTTTAAACGTTCAAAACGTCCTGAAGCTCCGCCATGTCCAAAGTCCATATTGGTTTTTAATAGCACCAGGTTATCGTCTGTTTTATACGTTCTGAGTTTAGCAACCCATTTAGCAGGTTCCCAGTATTGCACCTGGCTGTCGTGTAATCCCGTAGTAACAAGCATTGCTGGATAAGCTGTCTTTTCAACATTGTCGTAGGGTGAGTAGGAAAGCATATAATCGAAATATTCTTTTTCATTTGGATTGCCCCATTCATCGTACTCACCTGTTGTAAGCGGAATACTTTCGTCAAGCATAGTAGTAACTACATCAACAAAAGGAACAGCAGCGATCACGCCTTTCCACAGATCGGGGCGCATATTAACTACAGCACCAACAAGCAATCCGCCGGCACTGCCGCCCATAGCAAATAAATGCTCACTATCGGTATATTTTTGATCGATCAGGTATTCGCCACAAGCGATAAAGTCGTAAAATGTATTCTTCTTGTTGAGTAATTTACCGTCTTCATACCATTGCCTGCCAAGCTCTTCGCCTCCGCGGATATGAGCAATTGCCCACACAAAGCCCCTGTCGAGCAGACTCAATCGTGTAGAAGAAAAATAGGCATCCATACTGGCACCATAAGAACCATACCCATAAAGTACAAGCGGATTATTACCATTCTTTTCAAGACCTTTTTTATAAACCAACGACACGGGAACCATCACACCATCATGCGAAGGCACATAGCGTCTTTCTGATTGATAATCGTCAGGATTGTAACCACCAAGAACTTCTTGCTGTTTTAATAGTGTCTTGGTTCTGTCAACCATATTAAAATCAAAAACAGAATTTGGCGTGGTAAGCGAGGTATAACCATAGCGTAAAATATCAGTATCAAAATCAACATTTGTGCTGGCATAAGCTGTGTAAGCCGGTTCGCCAAAATCGAGGTAATAATCCTGCTTTTTGTCCCAACTCATCACACGAAGATTCAGTAACCCTTTCTGGCGTTCACTCACAACCAAATAGTTGTTAAAGATTTCAAAATCTTCGAGCAACACCTCTTCACGATGCGGAATAACCTCTTTCCAGTTTTGCATCCCCGGCTTTTTTACATTTGTTTTCATCAACCGGAAATTCTGAGCATCGAGATTTGTACGGATATAAAAATCATTTTTGTAATGATCAACCCCATAAAGCATATCAGCCTGTCGCTCCTGCACCATTTTGAAATCTTTGTCGGGTGTATTTGCATCAACAAAACGATATTCTGCCGAAAGCGTACTAACTGAACCAATCATAATGTAGGCATCTGATTTTGTCTTGAAAACAAATGCATAAAATGTAGGGTCATTTTCCTCAAAAACCACCTCATCTTTTTCATAAGCTTCTTCCAACCGGTGTCTGACAATTTTAAATGGCCGCAGTGTTTCATCCTTTACACTATAAAATAAGGTGTTGTTATCATTCCCCCAAGCCATATTCCCCGAAGTATTAGGAATACTCTCAGGATAAATCTGGCCAGTGATAAGGTCCTTAACATAAATGGTGTATTGCCTGCGGCTTACGGTATCAACCGAAAAAGCCAACAAATTGTTGTTGCTGCTTATTTCCCAGCCGCCAATCTGAAAATAGGCATAACCTTCGGCCATATTATTACCATTGAGCATGATTTCCTCCTCTGCATCAAGATTACCTTTTTTGCGACAATAGATTGGATACTCCTTTCCTTCCTCGTAACGCGTGTAGTAATAATATCCATTACGTTTGAATGGAACTGAAATATCGGTTTGTTTGATACGCCCCAGCATTTCGTCATATAACTCTTGCTGCAACTGATTGGTATGCGCTAAAGCGGCATCGGTGTAGGCATTTTCAGCTTCCAGATAAGCAACTACATCCGGATTTTCGCGCTCGTTGAGCCAGTAGTAGTTGTCGATTCGCGTTTTATCATGCTTGGTTAGTTCGTGAGGTTTTTGTTGTGCTATCGGAGCCTGCATGGTTTCGTTTTTTGACTGATCGCATCCACTGAATAACAGCAGTACCAGCGTAGAATAAAATATTGATTTCATTTTGAAATTCAACGATTTAAAGGATGATTTTTTCATAAAAGAATGGTGTTATATTAGAAACTCAGCGTCATTCCAAAACTTGGCATCAAAGGTAACTGACGAACCACTTCGCTGCTTATCTGATCTACATAAAAAACGTTTTCGCGATTATAAAGGTTTGTCACACTCAAATTAAGTTCGAGTTCTGTTCTTTCGCTTAGGAAGATTCTGCGTTTTACATCAAAGTCAAGGCGATGATAACTGGGCAATTCGCCCTCGTTCAAATCACCATAAATCAACCCCAAATCACCGTTGGCTGTGCTATAATCAGCATTTACACCTCCCGAAAAATTGAGGTATTCGTAATATCCCTGCACCTGTGTAAAAGGAAAACCGGATCCATAATTCCACCGGCCACTAAATTCCCACTGCCTGCGATCGCCAGCCGTGTATGAAACAATCACGTTTACGTTGTGACGGCGATCGTAGTGAGGCCGGTAGGAGATTAGCTCACCAGGGCGCTCTTCAAATTCTTTTGTAACATAACCCAATGAATACACCGTCCAAATATACCAGTGTTTGTCTTCGTATTTCAAGGCTACATCTCCGCCATACGCTTTTCCACGTTCGATAATGAAATCTTTTTTATAGATATCCGGAGTATCAAATGGTGCGGTTATTTCGTCGAATAATTTATTGCGGTTGAGGTTTGTGAGCTGCGTAAACTCCTTGAGGTATCCTTCGATATTGAGATTGATGCGGTTTGTAAGGTCGATTTCCGTTCCTAAAATATAGTGATTGGCTTTTTGTAATTTATGGGTAACATCTTCGCCATCAAAACGGGCAGGAAGGTTATCAGGACCGGACAAAAATCCATAAAACAAGTTTACTACATCGCGGTCAGAATTGGCAGCAATCAGATTTTGAGAATACATCCCGGTTGCCAGTTTTAATCTAAACCAATCGTTCACCTTATATTTAACTGCCAAACGTGGCTCGGGCGAAATATTTGACAGAGAAGCATACCACTGCATTCTCAAACTTGGCTCAAAAAGCAGTTTACCAAAACTACCTTTGTAACGCACATAGGCAGCAAGTTCGGTTGTGTTTTCGGTTTGATTGATATTACGTCCGACGCCATTAGTGAAATCAAACTCCGTTTTAAATCCCAGCAACTCAACTCCGTATTTTACAAGGTCTTTACCGAGGAAATAAGTAAAATGAAATCCCATATTAAAACCGTTGATTGCACTTGATCGATCCGGCGAAGAAGCTTCTGCCAATGTTGCCCGATAGCTGGAATATGCCATATTACCTTCAATTAAAACGGACGACTTTCCAGGAATTATAAGGAAATTGGAACCTCCACCTGCAGCTTTCCAACTGAAATCGGATAATGCCTTGTAATTGCTCACCTTATCATCAAAATTAAACCCGAAGAAATTGATTTTGCTACCATTAGCAGCATTTATGGATGCTTTGCCGTAAATGTCCAAAAAGTTGAAAGGCAAGCCATTTTCGTCGATATAGCTATACAGGCTTTTACTGGTTTGCTCCAGATATGAGTTCTTTACCGAAAGCACAAAACTAGAACTGGATCCATTTTCGGTTTTTGCTTTCACGATTGGCCCTTCAAGCAAAAAACGCGCACCAAAAGTACTGGCGCCAATTTTTCCTGCTATTCTATTTTTATTCCCGTCGCGGGTTGTGATATCCATTATTGAAGAAATACGACCACCATAATCGGCACTAAAACCTCCCGTAAAAACTTCGGCATTGCGAATGATATCTGTTTCGAATACAGAAAACAATCCAATAGAGTGGAAAGGATTATAAACGATCATCCCATCCAGCAAAACTTTGTTTTGAATAGGAGACCCCCCTCTGATATACAATTGCCCTCCCTGATCGCCAGTAAATACCACACCAGGAATCACTTGCAGATACTGAGCCAAGTCGCTCTGACCACCAATGGAAGGGATTTTCTTTAATGTTCTGGGCGTGACATTAATGACAGAAGTTTTGGTCTCATTTCTTGCTTCCATCTTATCAGCTGTAATATTTACCGTTCCTAAGCTCACGCTGCCTTCGGTAAGGTTGAAGCGTTTGTTGAGCACATCTCCTGCAACAAGCGTTATGGGTTCGCGCAGTGTGTCGTAACCCAAAAATGTTACCAACATAATGTAGTCGCCCGGAGGAACTTTTGTGATGCTGAAGTAACCATTAATATCTGTTGATCCTCCATGACTTGTGCCGTTGAGGTAAACATTAGAAAAAATCACTGGTTCACCTGTACTGGCTTCATATACAAAACCACGAACAGCCGCATCCTGAGCTTGTGCAGCAGAAAATATAAAAGCGACAAAAAATAATACGGTAAATAATTTGTTGATGGATATAAATTGTTGCATGGCAGCATTTTGAGTTATAAAATTAAATTAAATTCACTCATTAGCGAATTCACAAAAGAACGCGCAATTTAAATAAAAAGTACGCAGAATTGCTGATTAAATAAGAATAATGGCTGTAATATCCAGTTTCAGGCAAACAAATTGCTTTACTGTTTTGTTCGCACAGCAGCTGCCTGCCTTAGTAAATCCCTTTCAGCTTCGGTGATCTTTTCAGGAAGACGAAGCTGTACTTTTAATAACAAATTCCCAAAACTGCTTGATCCGTAAACAGGCATTCCCATTTCCTTAAGCCTCAAAACACTACCATTCTGCTGGCCGGCTTTCACAGGAACCTGCACAATACCTTTAAAAGTTTTAAAAGGAAGCTTTCCGCCCAATGCGGCGGTATAGATATCTACCGGAAAATCGGCAATAAGATCATCGCCGTCACGAACCATACCAACAATTTGTTTCACTTGCACTTTCAACAATAAATCGCCAGGTGCACCGCCAAAAGGAGATTGCTGACCTTTTCCTTTAATTCGTAATGTTTGGCCATCTTTTACTCCGGGTTTTATTTTAAGCCTAAGCCTTTGTCCGTTTAAATTAATCAGCTGCTCAGCGCCAGAATAAGCCTCTTGCAAACTGAGGCTAATTGTTGCGCTTAAATCCTGACCTTTAATATTTTGTGATTGTCGCTGCCGTCTGCTATGAGCCTGACCACCAAAACCACCTCCAAAAAAAGCATCGAAAAAATCGGAAAAGCCACTCGATCCACCAAAAAACTCTTCATAGCCCTGCTGTCTTCCTGAAGTACGGCCTCTTCCAAAACCTCCGAAACCTTCAAATCCTTGTTGCTGGTATTGCTTCCAGTTAGAGCCCAAATCATCATACTTTTTCCGCTTTTCAACATTACCAAGAACTTCATAAGCTTCGCTTATCTCCTTAAAACGATCCTCAGCCGCTTTGTTGTCAGGATTTTTATCCGGATGATATTTAACAGCCAATTTACGGTACTGCTTCTTTATCTGATCAGCGGTTGCCTTTCGGTCCACTCCTAATATTTTGTAATAGTCCTTGTAATCCATAGCTTTATTTAGCAGTCAAATAACATGCCAATTCCCATTTCTGGAAACACCTGTCATTCTGACAATAATCTATACATCAAAAGATTACTAAACAGCCAAATTTCCTATTCCCGAATTACTTTGAAATTTGACACTGCTGCATCAAGCTTAATGTAAATTTTTTGGCTTGCATCCTTAAACCCGGGAGTTTCGTAAATACCCCTATCAATTTTCTCAAAATCGCTAAGTGTTTTACTCGATAGAATAGTTGAACCAGTGAGGCTACAGCCAGCCTCAGCCGGAATTCTAATATTGATAGCTGAAGCCGCTGCATCAATATTTACAGAGGTTTCATCATTTTTGTCGCCGATCTTTAAGTCGATAGCCGCAGCTCCACCATCGATCTCTATATCCTGCACCCTGTAATCCCTTAAATCAAAGTCAAGTTCGGCAGCACCTACATCCAGATCAAAACTCCATTGTATTTCAGGATTCAGCATCAAATCAAACTTATTCAACTTATTGCTATTGAGCACTATCTTATCATCTACTTGCTCGATAATCACTTTGCAATGTTCACCCAGCTCCTCCACCCTAAAGTTGTATGCCATGCTTGATCCCCGCTTGTCGGCTCTAATCAAATCACCAGTTGTTCCCGATAGCTTGTAACTTCCGGCAGTAGCTTCCAGTTCGAGTGTAGCCATGGTGATGTCAGCTGTAAGTTCATGACTAAAGGTTTGCGTTACAAGCGTGTCGTGGATTCTGGATTCATCTTTGTCATAATTATACCGAAAAACAGATTTGTTGTTTCCGTATGTCTCTGCCTGCTGTCCGTACATTACGACCCCAAGAATTCCGACGGCAATGGCTAACAAAAGCTTAAAGAAATTTTGAACAGGAAGAATAGAAACACCCCACAAAATAAGTAGCAGCGGCCAAAGCCTGATTAACACATTCCATTGAAATTCAAACACATCTAATCTGTCGAGTAAAAACAAGGTTCCCAAAGCAATTAGCAGGATTCCCCAAAAAACATTTTGTTGTTTCATAATATCATTTTTATCAGCAATTAATCTGCTACACGGCAGATGCTATTTTAACTATTAAACTATCTGTAATTATGTTGATTACCCTCAAAGTCAATTAATGGTTTTACCACTTTGCTGCAAAAGTAATATTCCAACTGCAATTAAGACCACAGGCCAAAGATCCAACACATTAAATCTTGGTATAAAAGCCGTTATGAGGAATAAAGCACCAATGCTTATCAGTGTTAGTCCAATAACAAGCTGTCCTTTGCCTTTTCCATCATTAACAGCCGTTACATCTTGGTTATCTGGGCTTTCAGACACAAAAACTTCGCCATCAACTGGTGCTTCGGGAAGCACGATCCACAGCACAATATAAGCAATCACACCGCCCAAAGCGAATACAGCCAGAAAAACAAAAATCAATCGTACAATTGTGGTATCCATCTTAAAGTGCCTGGCAAGACCGGCACATACACCAGCAATAACCTTGGATGAACTAAGTCGGTAAAGTCCGTTCGGTTGATTTTCCATAGCCAGAAAAATTTAAAAATTATGTTTTAAGATTTATTTTTCATCTAACAAATTTCGTTTTTTTATTTATAGTAACACACATTTGTGAAAAAATAAACACTAAAATTATTTAAAAGATTGTATAAATTAAGCATTTAGCACAAATAAAAGCCGGCTATGAAAAAGATTTTTGTATTTTTACGTTCCTTTTTCACGCACGGTTTGAAACTGTTGATTTTAGAAAAGCAACATTTTTGAAGAGATCAAAAAAAGGCCGAAAGCGCTAAGAAAGCATTAGTTTAATAAATTGATGGCCAATAATTTGCAAGCGGGAAAAGAAAAAAAATCAAAGGGATCGCAAAAGGAAATTATTTATTCATTAAAAGAAAATAAAATAAACATGACAAAAATCAAAGTTGCCCATCCTGTTGTTGAACTCGATGGAGACGAAATGACGCGAGTCATCTGGTCATTTATCAAAGAAAAGCTAATACTCCCCTACCTTGATTTGGATATCAAATATTACAATTTAGGCATGGAACACCGAGATGCCACGAATGATCAGGTAACTGTTGATGCTGCCGAGGCAATCAAAAAGTATAATGTAGGGATAAAATGCGCTACCATAACGCCAGACGAAAAACGCGTTGAAGAGTTTAAGCTCAAGGCAATGTACCGTTCTCCGAATGGAACCATCAGAAATATTTTAGGCGGAACTGTTTTTCGCGAACCGATTCTTATCAATAATATTCCAAGACTGGTTCCTGGCTGGAAAGACCCCATTGTTATTGGCCGCCATGCATTTGGCGATCAATACAAAGCCACGGACTTTCTGACCAAAGGCAAGGGCAAACTCACCATCACTTATACACCTGATGATGGTAGTAAACCACAGGAATTTAATGTGTATGATTATGAGGGTGATGGTGTTGCCATGGCCATGTATAACACTGACGAGTCTATCCGTGGATTTGCACATTCATGCTTTAATATGGCTTTACAAAAAGGCTGGCCACTCTATTTATCTACAAAAAATACAATTCTCAAAAAATATGACGGACGCTTCAAAGACATTTTTGAAGAAATCTATCAAAAAGATTACAAAGCCCAATTTGAAGCCAATGGTATTATTTACGAGCATCGTCTGATTGATGATATGGTAGCTGCTGCTCTTAAATGGAGTGGAAAATTTGTTTGGGCTTGTAAAAACTACGATGGTGATGTGCAGTCAGATACACTGGCTCAGGGATTTGGCTCTTTAGGATTGATGACCAGCGTTTTGGTAACACCTGATGGCAAAACTATGGAAGCCGAAGCTGCTCACGGAACAGTTACCCGACACTATCGCGAACACCAGAAAGGTAACCCAACTTCCACCAATCCGATTGCTTCCATTTTTGCCTGGACACGCGGACTGGCGCACAGAGGAAAACTGGATGGAAATCAGGAATTAGTTGATTTTAGTAAAAAACTTGAAGAAGTTTGCATTGAAACAGTAGAATCGGGTAAAATGACAAAAGACCTGGCTTTGCTCATTCATGGAAATGCATTAAAACCAGAGCATTACTTATACACACAAGACTTTTTGAATGCCATTAACGAAGGATTACAAGCTAAATTAAGCAAACAAAATACTTAAAAACATTGTGCTATGTCGAACCTAAAAGAAGTTTTAAGAGAGAAAATAAATGAATGGCGTCCGCGCACTCAAAGGCTGAATGATGAATTTGGCGATTTTGTTGTTGATAATATAACGATGGGTCAGATTTTGGGTGGTATGCGCGGCATAAAATGTTTAGTTACAGATATTTCCTATCTCGATCCTAAAGAAGGTATCCGCTACCGTGGTTATACCCTACCCGAAGTGTTTGAGCAACTACCCAAAGCCAAAGGAGCCGAAATGCCCTATGTAGAGGGCTTAATTTATCTGCTGCTTACAGGCGATATGCCAAATAAATTGCAGGTTGACGATTTGATTGACGAGTTCTCGAAACGTAGGATTTTGCCACGCTATGTATATGAAGTGATTGATGCCTGGCCATGTTGTAGTCACCCAATGGCTATCTTTAGCTCAGCAATTCTTGCTATGGCACGCGAATCTTTCTTCGCAAAAAAATACAAAGCCGGTATTAGTAAAATGGACTTGTGGGAGCCTATGTATGAAGACTCATTGAATATGTTGGCTAAGCTACCCGAAATTGCAGCTTATATTTATGCCAAACTATACCGTGATGGTAAGCGCATCGTTGGCAATCCTGATCTCGATCTGGGTGCTAATTTTGCTCACATGATGGGCAAAGCCAAACCTTATGATGATGTTTCGCGTATGCACTTTATCATCCATGCCGATCACGAAAGCGGTAACGTGAGTGCTCATACAGCACATTTGGTAGCAAGCTCATTATCTGATGTTTATCTCTCAACCTCAGCCATGATTAACGGCCTTGCCGGCCCACTTCACGGATTAGCAAACCAAGAAGTTTTACGTTGGCTACAAGAATTAATGGATAAAATGGGTGGCGAAACGCCTACCGAAAGCGAAATGAAACAATATGTTTGGGACACGCTTCACAGTGGGCAGGTAATTCCCGGTTTTGGACATGCTGTATTACGTAAAACTGACCCACGCTATATGATTCAGCGCGAATTTAGCCTGAAACATATCCCCGATGATCCCATCTTTAAGTATGTTGATCTGCTCTATAGAGTTGTTCCTCCAATCCTTCAAGAACAAGGAAAAGCGAAAAACCCATGGCCTAATGTTGATGCGCAATCAGGCGTAATACAATGGCACTATGGTCTGACCGAATACGACTTTTATACCGTGTTATTCGGAATTGGACGCGCTATTGGTATCACAGCAAATCTAATCTGGGACAGGGCTTTACTTTACCCATTGGAAAGACCAAAATCACTCACAACGGATATGCTCGAAGAAATTGTGGGAATCAAAAAGAAAAAAGAAGAAAAGGAATAATCCTGAGCAAAAATTTTTAAGCTGAGAGTTGTGCTGAAATATCTCCACAGCTTTCGGCTTTTTTAAATTAACTAACTACAATGGTCACGCACAAAACCATTCAACTTCCGCCTTTCAAAAGGGGCATACATCTCATTTCAAAATTTTTAACAATTGAGTTGACGAGTTTACCAGCCAATGGTTTACTACATATTTTCATTAAACATACCTCAGCAGGATTGCTAATCAATGAAAATGCAGATCCTGATGTAAGATCCGATTTGGAAGCCTTTCTGGACAAAATGGTTCCGGAAAACGAGCCCTATTTCAAACATATTCTGGAAGGCCCTGATGATATGCCTGCACACATTAAAAATATGTTTACCGGAAATAGTTTGTCTATACCAATCATTGCCGGAAGATTGGGATTAGGCACGTGGCAGGGAATTTACCTTTGTGAATTCAGGAATCAAAGCAGCAGTCGTCAAATAGTTATTTCTATTATCAGTTAGATTGGTTAGAAAATTCGAGAAAAATAAAGATTTGGTATAACCGAATCTCAGGCAGGCATTTTATTCAATTCCTTCAAAGATTAAATCCAGTACTTCATTCTTTTGGAGCTTAACGATACTTTCAAACTTTTCCACTCTACCCGTGTTCACCTCACTTATCTTTATCTCGTGAGCCTCGTTTGCTTTAATTGGCACCATGATAAAAGCATTTGCCGGAATTGTTCCGAAATAACGTTCCAAAGCCATACTATCAGCAACAGGTCTTACAAATACCGCATGGGGTTGAGCGGTTTCATTAATCAACTTAACCCGACCAACATCAATGTCTAACTCACTTTTTGCACAAGAGCCAAACCCAATTAAGATCAATAAGAAATATATAACAAATTGTAGTCGCATTCAACTTTTTGTTTCTTAGCTAAACAAAAGCTGTGCCAAGTTAACTTTTATTAGTTATATCATTCATTATATGATATTTACACGATAAACCATTTCTGGAATAATTCCAATTTCAGGAATAATGAGCTACAATTAACACATTCTAAAGCGTGACAATAATAGCTAATTGGGCCTCTTCATACCTCCAATTTAGGGCGAACTGGCATTGATCAAACAAGTTTTGTGCAAAAGCGATTTTGTCATATTTATAACGCGTAATTAACGCTATTATCTGCCACCAGCTTAATTCATTGATCGAAACAAATCTTTGAATCGATTCTAATGGTTTAAAGCGGATATGAATACGCTTTGCTCCATCCAAATTAAAAAATTCAACAAGAACAGACTGGTTATGATTTGCAATTGTAATAACCCATGCTAATAATTGATCTATTACCAATTGCATGGTTGCAAGATTTTGATAAAAATAAAATGGCGAATCAGGGAGTTTCAATTTGAGGTTATTCCTGTTGAGCTCCATATACTTTTCCAATGAAGCATCTTCGAACATTTTTTTGCAATCAATGCGTTTAAAAACCATATCCGTCTGATAAACTTCCGCTTGATTTGTTCTTATCATATCATTGATAACCAAATCAATACGACCTACAGCATGTATCAGAATAGAGAGGTATTCTTTCGACTCTTCTGACATGAGGTTATCTGAAGAAATCATTTCAGCCATACTTCTGACGCTGGTCAATGGATTCTTCAGGCCATGAATAATTATACTTAAAAGTTGTTTTTTTTGTTTATTTAACTCTTCCAGGCTCTCATTCTGTGATTCGAGCGTTGATTTTTGACCTTTAATGGCCTCATGTTGCTTTTCAATTTCCTGTTTTTGCTTGCTAATCTTTATATAGCTTTTAGAAAGTTTTTCTTCCAGTTCGTTCATTTCACGCATGCGCTTAATTTGCAACTGAAGCATTCCCATCAAAAGCTCAGGATAAGCTTTTAAAAAGATCATCAAGGCAGACCTATCCAAAACGAGTACCACACAATGTTTTTCGGTTGTTACTGAAGCTGAGCGACTCTCCGTATCAAAAAGCGCATACTCTCCAAAAACCTCACCAGCCTTAAGTCGTGCAATCACATGGTTGCCATCATGCACACGCACTTCTCCTTCGGCAAGTATATACATGTTTTCACCTTGATCCCCTTTTTTGAAAAGCAATTCCTGAGCCCTGGTTTTGTGTTCTTCTAGCAAACTTGCTAATTCATTTAAGGCTTCAGAACTTAAGGCACTAAAAACAGCTATTTTACTTAGCAGCTCTGCGCGTTTAGCTGTTTCGATCAACATTTCATCCATGAGTTGTGCTGATTGGTTTTAGAAAATGTAAAACTACTATTTCTCAATCTTCCTCGCAATTTTTTTACAGCATTCAAGGCATAAGGTCAATTTCACAAACTTTACAGCACAAATTGTGCTTCAAATTATGAGAACCCATTTTTAAGGTTTGCCAAAACCCGTGCACTTTCTTTTTCAAGATCAGGAAAAAACAATCTAAAATCATCCTCAAAATCCCGATAATTTTCTTTCAAAAAATCAACAGCATATTCCATTCCTGAATCGAAACGTGTGCGACGCGACATACCATTAAAAACGCGCTGCAAATCATACAAATTGGCATATCCGGTAAGCCAGTTTTGCGCTATCATCCAAGGAAGAATGCGTTTGGATCGGGGTGGCAAATTCGAGAAATTTTTGATCAGCACTTTATAAACTCCTGCTGAAAAAGCAGACAATTCCATCGAGCTGTAATCTGTCCAATTCACAGCCAAAAAATGGTCAAAATAAATATCAACTATCACGGGAGAAAACTTCAAAAAAACCGGTTGAAGCCGTGCGACACTGTTTCTTACCACTTCATGCTGATCAGTATAAGTGTCGATGGCCCTGTGTAAAAAAACACCAGTTCTGATTCCGCCATTGTATTGATCGAACATCTTACCCTTGATGCTATCGGCAACGAAATTTCCGATAAGAATGTGAGGGTCATCACCAGACAGAAATGCATGAGCTAAAAAATTCACAAATGATTTAATCTAATGGGCAAAAATACGGAATATGCCCATGTATGATCCATATGAATACTTTATTTAGAAAGGTTCTGATTTACTGCAATCGATTGCAGGAACCGCTGGTTTTGTTATTTTTGTAACAACTTATGAAATAATTAAAAAATCTATCAATCATACACTTAACACCATGCAAAAACTACTTTTACTGGGAGATGAAGCAATTGCCCAGGCTGCCATCGATGGTGGCATGTCGGGTATTTATGCCTATCCGGGCACACCATCAACCGAAATCATGGAATATGTGCAAGCTTCAAAAGCTGCTAAAGAAAATAATATCAGAGCCTTATGGTCGGCAAATGAAAAAACCGCCATGGAATCAGCTTTAGGCATGTCGTATGCCGGAAAACGAGCGATGGTTTGCATGAAACATGTTGGCCTCAATGTAGCTGCCGACGCCTTCGTTAATGCTGCCATTACTGGGGCCAACGGCGGTTTGTTAGTTGTAGCTGCCGATGATCCTTCGATGCATTCAAGTCAAAACGAACAAGACTCTAGGTTCTATGGTAAGTTTTCATTTATTCCCATCCTGGAACCTTCCAATCAGCAGGAAGCTTATGATATGACACGCTATGCCTTTGAGCTTTCGGAAAGGATGCGTATTCCGGTTTTGCTTAGGATAACAACCCGACTGGCTCACTCCCGCACTGGTGTTGAATGCGGTGAAGCAGGGCCACAAAATGAGCTGAAACTACCCGATAATCTGCGTCAGTTTGTGCTGCTGCCTTCAATTGCCCGCAAGCAATACCGCGAATTATTGGGCAAGCAGGAACAGCTGGAAGCAGCATCTGCTGAAAGTGGATACAATCGCATCATCGAAGGTTCTGATAAAAGCCTTGGAATTATTGCTTGTGGACTGGCAAACAATTACTTACTCGAAAACTTTACCGACAGCAAGCTTGAAAATCCTGTATTAAAAGTCGGACAGTATCCGATACCTCTCGACCTGGTGAATGAACTTTACGGCAGCTGCGAAGAAATTTTAGTATTGGAAGACGGCTATCCCATCATTGAAGAACTCCTGCGCGGGATGCTCAACAAAGGCAAGACAATTAAGGGCAGGCTCGACGGCACTTTGCCTCGTGATGGAGAATTAAACCCCGTGATAGTTGGAAATGCCCTTGGAATAAAACATGATCAAGGAACAGCTGTTCCTGAAATCGTAAAAACCCGCCCTCCAAAACTTTGTGATGGATGCTCACACAACGATGCGTTTTTAGCTTTAAATGAAGCCCTTAGTGATTATGGACGAGGCCGCGTCTTTAGCGATATTGGTTGCTATACCCTCAGCGCACTCGAACCTCTGGAAGCTATCAACAGCTGTGTGGATATGGGAGCCAGCATCACCATGGCTATCGGAGCTGCCGATGCAGGCCTCGTGCCAGCTGTGGCTGCAATTGGCGACTCTACTTTTACCCACTCCGGAATGACTGGTTTATTGGATGCTGTAAATAACAACAGTCCAATCACTGTGCTTATTCTTGATAATTCAACAACAGGAATGACAGGTGGACAAACATCATCAGCGTTCGGAAAAATTGATACTATCGTGCGTGGATTAGGTGTTCCGGAAGAGCACATTCGTGTGCTAAAACCCTTACATAAGTATCATGAAGAAAATACGGCGATCATTAAAGAAGAACTTGCCTATCAAGGTGTTTCGGTGATTATTCCACGCAGAGAGTGTATCCAAACGCTCAACCGCCGCATGCGTCAGAAAGCTAAGGCCAAAGCCATGATTATTTAACCCAAAAAATTTAAAAACGATGAAAAAAGATATCATTCTGGCAGGAGTTGGAGGCCAGGGAATTTTAAGTATCGCCGCCTGTATCGGCATGGCTGCTCTTGAAGAATCGCTCTACCTGAAACAAGCTGAAGTGCATGGCATGAGTCAAAGAGGAGGTGCTGTGCAATCGAACCTGCGGTATTCATCCGATCCAATAGCATCTGATCTCATTCCAGAGGGCAATGCAGATATAATTCTGGCTGTTGAACCGATGGAATCCTTGCGCTATCTGCCCATGCTCAATAAAAACGGATGGATAATCACCAGCATAAATCCTTTTAACAACATTAATGATTATCCTGAAACTGAAAAAATAATGAAGGAAATATGGAAGCAACCAAATTATATCACACTGGATGCCAATGCTATGGCTAAGGATTGTGGCAGTATCAAGGCTGCAAATATGGTTGTTTTAGGTGCTGCTACACCATTTTTGGGGCTAAAGCCATCAAGCATCGAAAGTGCCGTTAAAGCTATCTTCGGAAGTAAGGGGGAAGAAATTATACAGCTTAACCTCAAAGCAATTCAAGCCGGGCGCGAACATGCCCTTAAACAGTTATAAAACAGTTTTTTATATCTAATAAACTGCGTCAACATATCGGCGCAGTTTACGTTTGCCTATTTTTCACCTATTAATGCGAGGCTTTACCGAAAGGATTCGTGCGTAAATTGTATTTTTGCAAACAAAATTTTTTACCTCAATCAAAGCATGACGAAAGCCTTATTATTTCCGGTTTACTTTTTTACTAAAAACACTTTTTCCGTTTTACTTATTGGATTAATTTTCAGCATTTTCTATGGCTGTAACCCTTCTGAAAAAGATTCATCAAACACGATCGGGCATGAAACTAAACCCATCGAAGCGATTTCAGAAACTTTACTTTATGACCTGGTGGTCGACTCATTGATCATTGAGCATGGACAAGTTAAACGTAATCAGTTTCTGGCTGATATCCTGCTTTCGAAAGGCGTAAATTATAATGTTATTGACCATATTGCACGAAAACATAAAAATGTTTTTGATGTAAGGAAAATCAGAGCTGGCAATCATTTTACATTTCTTTTGGCTAATGACTCAATTGAAACGCCCCTCTATTTTATTTATGAGATAGACAACACTGACTATGTTGTTTTTAATTTAACTGACAGTTTAACAGCGCGAAAGGGATACAAACCCATTGAGCGCAAAATCGAAACTGCTTTCGGAACAATCAATTCGTCCTTGTGGAATGCCATGATTGATGGCAGCTATAATCCTAATCTCGCTAACGAACTTTCGGAAGTTTATGCCTGGACTATCGACTTTTTTGGCATTCAAAAGGGGGATCAGTTTGAGGTAATGTACGAACAACTATATGTGGATAACAAACCTATCGGAATTGGAAAAATCCTCGCATCCAGGTTTCAGCATCACAACAAAGACTTGTTTGCTTTTTACTTTGAACAAGACAGTTTAGGAGATTATTTTGATGAGAATGGACAGAGTTTGATGCGTACATTCCTTAAAGCTCCATTGAAATACAGCAGGATAAGCTCAGGTTTTTCAAATGCCAGGTATCATCCCGTGCTCAAAATTTATCGTCCGCATCATGGCGTTGATTATGCAGCACCTTCAGGAACTCCTGTTTATGCCATTGGCGATGGAGTGGTAACACGAAAAGGCTATCAAAAAGGTGGCGGTGGCAATTATTTGTATATCAAGCACAACGGCACTTATACTACAGCCTATATGCATCTAAAGGGATTTGCCAAAGGAGTCGCGCAAGGCGTAAGGGTAAGTCAAGGTCAGCTGATAGGTTATGTAGGCAGCACAGGACTTTCGACCGGCCCTCACCTTGATTTCAGGTTTTTCAGAAACGGGAATGCTGTAAATCCGCTTACAGTTGAATCACCTTCGGCAAAGCCGGTAGATTCAGCAAATCTGGAAAAATACAAAGCGCATGTTGCCCACTGGCTTTCGAAACTGAACCTTTTAAAATCCACGGCTGATGATATAAGAAAAGGTGAGGAAAAAAATGAAATTCAAAGACCAAAAAGCTAAAAAGTCATCCCACAAGGAGATGACTTTTTATAAACATAAAACTTGAGTTTTTACCTTCTTCTTCTTTCAGTATAAATTCCAATGTGCAGCCTGAGGCTGTTAAGATTTACATCATATTGCTGAGTATCCTCATCAGGGCCATTTGGATACACTGCCGGATCTTCGGAAACATCAAATTCGTATCCGCCATTGGCCATTGTATATTGAACCCCAAGCACAAAACGTCCGAGCGCTACATTCAGACCAACTCCTGTTTGCAGTGCAATAACTGGTTTTGTAGGTTTATAAAATGTATCATCCTGATCAATATTACCTACGAAACCTCCATAACTGGCCAAGACGCCAATATTCCCATAAAGATCAACTTTGGCAAAATCAATAAACTCAAGCCTGATATCAGGTCCAAGTTTTAGGTCAGCAAAGAAAAAAGGCAGTTTTAAGCCCTCAAAATTTGATGGCACTTTGAAATCGTGAATGGAAACCCCAAATCCAAAACTGGAATACAAACCGATATTCCCAATGCCATTAAACATAAAGTTATCGTCGAAAAAACGAAAGGCACCACTTTCGATCATGGCACCCCACTTTGGCCCTGCGCCAGTTTTAAAAGGACCATAAGTGTAGTTAATTTCAGGTGTCATGTCGGGCATAAAATAAACAAAATGTGTAAATTTTGTTTTAAAGGCTCCCGAACCACCTCTTGAATACGCTTTAGGTGATTGAGTTTGCTCTTGTGGCTCAGCAGGAGCCTCACCCGTATATACCTGGGAAAAAGAAATTATAGGTAAACCAATAATTATTATAAGTGACGCAACAAAACTTCTCATGATTCAAATTTTTTAATTTACAAACGACTTTGAATTTCGGAATTAAGGTTAGCATATTTACGCAAAACACGATCCCATTCCCTGAATAACTCATCAGCCTTAACACTGGTAAGCGGTTGGCGTGAGATTTCACTTACCAATTTGATTTTAAATGATAAAGGATTATCTGAACCCAACTTTACAATAATTCTTGTACGTATAGTATTCTGCGTATAGGATTGCACTTCCCATGAAGTTCTGATGTAGCCTGTTTCCTTATCCGTAATTTCAATGGCATCGATGTAGCTAACAACGATTTGATTAAGCAGTTTCCAGGCATCATCATACGATTTTTCCGTACGAATTTCCATGTCCACATTGGCAATATCAAGTTGCACTGATGCATCATACGAATCATCCCTGCGCATTTCGATATAATACGTTTTAGGTAATTTGGGAGAATTTTTCCTATTGCAAAATGTAACAACTTCTTCCAAGAAGCCAACCTTTTCTGCTTTTACAGTAACACAGCTATTATCTAACACAACTATATCGACGCGTCCGGTTCCCATTCTTACCCCGTCAACGTAAATAGTGGCATCACTTTCGGATGCACTCACCTGAACTTTGCTTTTACCTGCAAAGGCATCTGAAGCACCAAGCAAAAGCAAAAAGGACAATAACAATAAACGAAAATTTCTGATTTTCATGGAATTCAATTTTTGATGGTTATTTAGATTAATTCTAATTTGCAAAAATAGAACATGAAATCCTTTATCCAAAAGTTTTTAAGTAAATCATGGAAAAATAACTCAATTTCACTTAAAACAACTAAAAAAGGAGCCCTTTTGAGGCTCCTTTTTTAAATAAATTTTCTATTCTGGTATTATTCAACGTCCCAGAATAGTTTTGTACTCAACCTATCGCCACCAATTTTAGAAGCAGCTGCATTGTAATTAACACCATTCAATGTTTGCTCTGCAATAGCATAGGTATGTCTTTTTGGCACCATACCATCAGCTGATTCAGCGGGAGTTGGAGGCAAGTTGAAGGCAGGGGCATCCATTCTTCTGAATGATGTCCAACCTTCTAACCCACGAACATAAAAAGCTACATAAGCCTGCGTTCCGATTTTTTGTTTCCAATCACCAGGTGCTGTAGCATAAGCCACTTCAGGTTTTGCCAGGTAAGCATCAACATCAGCGGAGGCTACATGCCAATAATCCATTGACGATTTAATGGCATTTTCGTACCAGGTTGCGGCATCACCACCAACACTAAAACCGCGCTCAGCCGCTTCAGCAAGGTAGAAAGCAAGTTCGGTATAATCAAGCATTACGTAAGCATAGGTAGCTTCCTGAATGCGTGGAGCAATATGCGAAAACTGTGTGAAGGTATTGCTTTCACCATAAATACCACCAACATAAATAACATTGTCATTGTCGTCGGTAATGTTGCTATCAAAATAAGATGCTCTTCTGGGATCCTCCAGACCATTCATCAAGTCCACAATAGTATTGGCAACAACAAAGTCACTACGACCACTTTGTACCAGATCCTGATACAAAGGATTTGAGTTAGCGGCGCCAAGGTAGGCAAAAGAGGCTGATTCACCATAAGCAAAAGCACCTGCATAAGCACCTTCGATATAAGTTTTGGCCATTGCAGCGTCAACAGGAGAAAGTGTGATTGCCAACTTTACAATTAAAGTGTTAGCAAACTTTTTCCACATAGCAATATCTCCACCCATCAAAAGATCGTCGGCACCAAATCCACCAGCAGATTCATCCAAGCCATCAACAGCGGCTTTTGCGCGAACCAACAGATCTTTATAGATTGTTTGGGCATCATCATAAGCAGGAGAAATATTCTCGATATCCAATGCTTGTGTATAAGGAACATCGCCAAAAATGTCAACCAGCTGCTGATAAGTATAAACTTCCATAAGATCTATCATATAGAGTTTATTAGCTTTTACTTTTTCAGCAGTAGCTCCGTCAGCTTTTTCAAGCTCAACCAATCGGCGGGCTTCATTAAAATCTGCAAGAATATCACGGTAATATATTCTGAAGAGAATAGTACCAACGTTACGGTTTACTACATCGTAGTTTGCCTCATCAGTATAAGTGGTTTCTGTCCAATACTGGGCAAAAAGCTTCCAGTTATTGATATTCACATTAGTACTTGAGTTAACATCTGCCAATGCTTTTTGGGCATTTGCAAATAGGAACTGGCCGGGAGCTTCAACAGCGCTCTTTTTGTCAGTATTAAAGTCTTCAAAGTTCTTTGTACAAGAGACCAGAAAACCCATTAATATTATTAAAAGAAATGTTAATTTTTTCATATGTCAAAAGGATTAAAATTGTAAATTAATGCTGAAACCTACATTACGTAAAGATGGCATTACACCGCTCTGCCATCCCTGAACATTACCAGAACTCTGGCTAGCTTCAGGATCGGCGTGAGGAAGATCTTTAGAGATGATCCAAAGGTTAGAGCCAACAATACTTAATGTTGCACCTTGAATCCAGTTATACCTTGCCATTAATTTTGCAGGGAGGCTGTATGAAATTACAACTTCGCGCAACTTGATATAAGTGGCATCGTAAACAAATGCTTTATTCGGGTTTTGACTATAACCCCATACAGCATAGTTATTACCATTTACACGCTTAGTATTGACTTCACCGTCTTCGGTAACGCCTTCCAGGATCAATCCGCCACCATCATCCAAACTGTTACGTACCGGATTTCCAAGATCATTAATGAAAACAGTTTCTTCATACAAACCTGTTGCCATACCGTACCAGAGGTCGAGTGAGAATACACTACCGCCTTGCTGCCAGTCGATCAAGAAACTACCAGTCCAGTTTTTGTAGGTAAATTTATTATTTAAACCAGCATTCCAATCAGGATTAATGTTACCAATAATTTTATCGGAAGCATCAGTTTTCATATAGTAACCATTAGACTTAACTGTTTTTTGCCCATTGGTGTAAACATAATCGGTTCCCTGGATTGTTCCGTAAGGTTCGCCAACGCGTGCATTAATGGTAACACCACCTTGCAAAGCAGCAAGCTGCAGGTTATCAATACCTTCTGCCAGTGAAATTACCTCGTTGTTATTCTTTGCCCAGTTAAGGGTAACATCCCAACGGAAATCTTTATTTACGACTGGAGTACCAAATAACATAATTTCAACACCCTGATTCTGGATTTCACCCGCATTAACGAACTTGGATGAATAACCAGTAGCAGTTGAAACAGCAACAGGCATAATTTGATCTGTGGTATTGTTTTTGTAAACAGCCAAATCAAGGCCTAATCGTTTGTTGAGGGTAATTAACTCAAAGCCTGCTTCAATACTTGAGGTATTTTCAGGACGCAGAATGTCATTATTTTTTGTACTTGGCAGGGAGAACAAAGCTGTACCGCCAAAAGTTGTGTTCTGCGCATAGGTATCTTTGATACTTCCCCATGGTGCATCATTACCTACCTGTGCGTAGTTCAGTCTCAATTTACCTAACTGTAGCCAACTTGCATCTAAATTATTAGAAAACAACCAACTTGCAGAAACTGAAGGATAGATATAAACATTTTCGCCATCAGGTAAGGTAGAAGATTGGTCGCGACGGATAGTAGCGTCAAGGAATAAGAAGTTTTTGAATCCAAAAGAAGCACTTGCGAAAATACCATTAACACCAATTTCCTGCAGTCTTTCCTCAGGGTTACGCATTGGGTTAACACTATTGGCTAATGAATACAAACCAGGAACAATCAAGCCCCCGTCAGTTGATGCAAATACCTGATCAATTTTACTGCGACGGATGTTTGTACCAACCAAAGCATTAAGGTTCAAATCTTCTGTTAGCTGATTGTAATATTTCAACATCAAGTCCATATTGCTTTCCATAAAACTTCTGTCGAAACGTGAGTAACCTGAAGTAACATCAGGACGACCAACACCAAATTCACCGGAGCCAGAACCAATTGCTTTGCGTTCTTCCTGCAATTCGGCGTAAGTATCAATAGATGCTCTACCCATCAAGCTGAAATGATCATCGATTTTCCAATCAACCTGCATATAACCAATGATACGATCTCTTGTATCTGTTTGATAGTTTTCGTAACGCACCCAGTATGGGTTGTCCCAATAAGCAGGTCTCAGATCTGTAGGAGAGTTTGGATTCCAGGTAATATTACGACCTGAAATATCATAAAGCGTTTCCTGCATTTTAAGGTCAACGTTTGTTTGGAACCACTGACGGAATGAAGAAATAATATTATCACTATAACCTGTTGAGTTTCTGCCTAAACCATCAGTCTTGATGTAGTTAGCTGAAGCAGAAACAGTAAGGTTATCAACAATGTCATAAGATCCATTGAAGAGGAAATTATTGCGTTTAAGCGAACTATTCGGCATCAAACCTTTCTGATCCAGATTGGTATATGACAAACGGAAAGTTCCACTTTCGCTTCCACCGGTAACTTCAACACTATTTGTTAAAGAAATAGGTGTTTCGAAGAAATACTCTGGTCCATTGGCACCAACAGTCCATGGAGTTTTCTTGAGGTAGTTAGGTGAAGCAGGATCGTAAGCATCATATTGATATAAGGAGAAGTTAGGATCAAATATCTGGCCTACAGAGGCATCCTCTGTTGTTGGAACTGTGTAATCCAAAACTCCATCTCCGTCAACATCATAATCCAATTGGAAAGCGGGATATGGATCATCTCCGTAATAAGGGCCATAACCAGCACCATATTGATCCTGATATTTTGGGAAAGTACTTTTGTCAAGAAAACCTGTTGTAATGTTTGAGTTAACAGTTACTCCAAAAGATTTGCTTCCGCCAATTTGCTTTTTACCTTTTTTAGTGGTAATCAGTACCACACCATTGGCAGCACGAGAGCCATAAAGTGCAGTAGCAGCGGCACCTTTTAGGATGTTCATCGACTCAATATCATCAGGGTTGATGTCGGATGCGGCATTACCGTAGTCATAGCCATTACGACCCGAAATCTGACCTGAGTTATTGGTGTTTGCATTACTGATTGGCACACCGTCAACAACAAACAACGCCTGGTTATTTTGTGTTAACGAAGAGTTACCACGAATAACAATGTTAGCAGAACCACCCATATTTCCAGTTGAACGAACCTGAACACCAGCTGCACGACCCGAAAGTGAGCTTACTACATTCTCGCGTTTAATGGTGCTGAGTTCCTCTCCTGAAACTTCTTGTGTGGCATAACCCAAGGATTTCTTTTCTCTGGAAATTCCAAGAGCTGTAACGACGACTTCGTCCATCTGCATCACATCAGATTCCAAAACAACATTAATTGTGCTTTGATCCCCGATTGTAACTTCCTGGGTTGCCATCCCTACATAACGGAAAATCAATGTCTGATGATCAGGCCTCACATCTATAGCATAATTACCGTCGATGTCAGAGGTAGTGCCAAAAGTAGTACCTTTAACCATCACGGTAACTCCGGGAATTCCCATCCCGTCCTGCGCACTGGTAACCTTACCAGTAATTGTTCTCGACTGAGCAAACGCGAAATTCACACCTGCGATCAGTAAGAACACTAACATAATCGTAATTTTTCTCATAATGGTGATTTTTGGTTAGTGAATTGATTAAACTTAAATTTATACTTCGTTTCATAAAAAAGCTCTAAAAACGATTGCAAATAAGACTGCAAGTTATAAACATCTCTATATTTAACAAAAATTTAATTAAAAAATATTTATCATTTTATGCCACTCTTCGTTTATTATACAGGTTTACAAGTTTTTACACTTAAAACATTTTTTAGATCTAAACCCTATTTTTAAGGAATCAACCGGCTTCTTCTGCCCCATTTTCGGTTTTTACGGCCATTTTACCATGAGACAAGACCAGAATCAAACTTAATAAAAACCCTTCGAGTAAGAGTTTTTGCCAGCCATCGAGACCTCCAATAAAAATTTGAACCACCAATAATAAAGTGCCAAAAATCAGATACATCATTTTTTTTCCAGTTCTGATGTAGCTGATAATTCCAGCTAATACTAATGCGTTGATCAGAAATACAATCAAAATTAAAGTCCATGCAGGTAACATTACAAAGGTACCGCCGCTATTACTCAGCCCAGCCCAGTCCAGGATATACCTGTTTAACATTAAAGCAACGAGCGCAAGCAGAGCAATAAAAAGGTAATAGGTTAATGCAAATGTTCCAATCATCAAAGGAATAGGCCTGATGCCTTTGTTTTTCACTTTTTGTTCGATTGTTGTCATCACTTTATGAAATACTTGTTTGCTAAGCTCTACTGAAAATATAGTAACAATTTCTTTTTAAAAAGGGCTATTCCATCTGATCCCTGAAGCGAAGGTACAACAATATAAAGATTGTAGCAAGCAACAGGTCGAACATTGGGAACATATCAGCTGGTTTATAGATATAAATTGTTGAAACTATTAAAATCAAAAGCTGCGAAACGGCGTAAATATGAAAACCGGCTTTTCTCAAAATCCACATCAGCCTTACACCATTAAAAGAGATCACTTGCAGCAAAGCCGAAATTAAAAAGTAAGACCTGTCAATCCGCCCAAAGAAGCCAAGATCAAAACCCATGGCTTCAAAGGTTTCCTGCTCGATCATTTCAACGATCATAGCATAGTTAAAATAAACGAAAAAGTTACTAACTGTTGCCAATCCGGCTCCAATAAAACTCAGCACACACAGCACAGTAAGCAGCGTTGGCCGCTTTTTTTGAGGTTCAATCTGATACATAATAAATTGCTTGTATTAAGCTATTTCTCCAATTAACGCTTCAACTTCTTCCAACAATTCTGCTGATTGCACCAGCGCTTTCATGGCATTGTGGTCATCAAACAGTGGGCGATCAACATCAAGGAATTCAACATGCCGGCGGACCACCTCATGCGCTTTGCGGGTGCCTTCGCCAAAATTATAATCCCTGAAATCCAATGCCTGAGCCGCTGCCATCAGTTCGATACCCAAAATTCCATATGCATTATCCATGATTTGGAAGTTTTTTAGAGCTGTATTCATGCCCATCGACACAAAATCTTCCTGATCAGCTGCAGCCGGAATCGATTGTATGCTTGCCGGAGCAGACAGGATACGCTGTTCAACAATCTGCATATCAGCTGTATATTGCGACAACATCAGACCCGAAAACATACCGGCACCTTTCGTCAGAAAAGCAGGAAGACCAACACTTAATGCAGGATTGTTCAATCTGTTCATGCGTCTTTCTGACAGCACACACACCATAGTAATGGCGGCTCCTGCCATATCCATTGGCAAAGAAACAGGTGAACCCTGGAAATTCGCACCTGAAAGCTGTAGGTTTTCGTCCGGGAAAAAGATTGGGTTATCGCCAACACCATTGAGTTCGATCTCCACTTGCGAACGAGCCCATTTCAAGGCATCATGAGCAGCACCAATCACCTGAGGGGTCGAACGCATGCTGTATGCATCCTGCACTTTGCATTTTACCTTACCTTCGGCCAGATCCCCTCCTTTCACAATTTTATTAATAGCCATAGCCGATCGAACAGCCCCTGCAAAGCCTCTCACTTCATGAATTTTACGGTCGTATGGTTTCATGTTTGCCTTGAGCGCCTCCAGCGACATGGCAGCAGCAATTTCTGCCTGACGCAAAAAACGATCTGCATCAAACAAAAACAGGGCACTCATAGCCGTAAGCACATTCGATCCGTTAATAGTAGCTAACCCATCGCGGGCTTGTAATCCCGGAATTTTAATCCCTGCGCGATCCAATGCTTCTTTTCCCGCAAGCAACTCGCCTTTGTAGTAAGCTTTGCCTTCACCCATCATCAGTAATGCAATCTGCGACATTGGCGCCAAATCGCCGGAAGCTCCAACGCTTCCTTTTTGGCATACGTAAGGCGTAACGCCTTTGTTTAGCATTTCAACCAAAGTCTGGGTAATTTCAGGTCGGCAGCCCGAATGGCCATGTGCATGTACATTGATTCGTCCGAGCATTGCACCCCTCACCCAATCTTCGGGCATGGGATCGCCAATTCCGGCAGCATGGTTATAAATCAGATACTTCTGGAAATCCTTTACCTGATCATCATCCAGCACCATCTCCGAGAACTCTCCAATGCCGGTGTTTACACCGTACATGATTTCTTTTGCCTTAATCTTTTGCTCGAGCATAGCCCGGCATTTTACAATGCGCTGAAGGGCATGGGCATCAAGTTCGACTATACGGTGATTTCGGGCAACAGCAACAACATTTTCGATGGTGAGTCCGGCTCCGGTAATGATAAGATTCGGTTTCATTTAAATATTGGTTTTCGTTAAACGTTCAATTTTCAACAAGCTAAATTAGAGAAATAAGCTTATACAAGCAAAGATTTGTAATTTTGCACCTTCAAATCAAACCCAAATCAAATGCAAAACGAAAGCCTTAATTCCATTCAGGATCAAATCAATACAACACCAGCCTTACTCCTCTATTTTTTTAGCGACAAATGTGCCCCATGCATCAGTCTGCGCCCAAAGGTTGAACAATTATTAAGCAATAATTATCCGGCAATGAAACTGATTTACATCGATTCGGAGAAACAACCAGAAATCTCTGGACATTTCGGCGTTTTTTCCAATCCTACGCTTTTATTGATTTTTGATGGCCACGAGCACCAGCGACTCAGCAAATATGTTGCCATTACACAACTTGATGCTGCGATCAACAGGCCGTATAGTTTACTGATCGATTAGGAAAATCAAATTCCTTGCATTAAAGCATCCGGGATATTGAGTGGTACTTCCCTGAGAAATTCTACGGATTTAGCTATTTCGGGATACATTACCTTGTCAGTTTCAATAAAATCGACTTTTTCGCGGTACGACCGCACAAAGTCTTCTATGAAATCAGATGACTTGGCTGGTCTTCTGAACTCAAGCGCCTGAGCTGCATTAAAAAGCTCGATTGCCAGAATTCTTTCCAGATTCAATACTACACGCAAAGCTTTGGTAGCAGCATTTGCACCCATACTCACATGATCTTCCTGTCCTTGCGACGACTCAATTGAATCTACAGAAGCAGGTGTACAGAGCTGCTTATTTTGGCTCACCAAACTAGCTGCGGTATATTGCGGAATCATAAATCCGGAATTCAAGCCTGGCTTGGCTACCAAAAATGGAGGCAGCCCTCTTTTTCCATGCAAGAGCTGATAGGTGCGTCGTTCGCTTATGTTTCCCCACTCACTCAAAGCAATTGCCAGGTTGTCCAGGGCAAGCGCCAGTGGTTGGCCATGGAAATTACCAGCAGAAATAATCAGATCGTCGTCAGGAAAAATGGTAGGATTATCAGTTACAGCATTTATTTCGTTGCTAAAAACGTATGCCACATAATTAACTGAATCCTTCGAAGCACCATGAACCTGTGGAATGCACCTATAAGAATATGGATCCTGAACATGCGCTTTCTTTCTGGAGATCAATTCACTTCCTTCGAGCAATTTACGAAAGCGGTCTGCAGTTGCTATCTGTCCTTTGTGGTGCCTGATTTGATGCACCTGATCGTAAAAAGGTTCAATGCGACCATCGAAAGCTTCGAGAGATAAAGCGCCTATGATGTCGGCCAACATCGAAAGCCTGAAGGTTTTGAGTAAAGTGTAAACACCATAAGCACTCATAAACTGGGTTCCGTTAAGTAGCGCCAGTCCTTCTTTCGACTGCAATTTGACAGGATTCCATCCAAAATGTTGCAACACTTTTTCGGCTGGTTGCCTTTCGCCTTGATAAAACACCTCTCCTTTTCCCAGCAAGGGCAAAGAAAGATGCGCCAGCGGAGCCAAATCACCGGAAGCACCCAGTGAACCCATTTCGTAAACCACCGGAATAACATCATTGTTGTAGAAATCTATAAGACGATCAACGGTAAGTTTTTGCACCCCGGAATGTCCATAGGAAAGACTCTGCACTTTGAGCAGAAGCATTAATTTTACAATCTCAGGCCGAACTAAATCTCCAGTGCCACAGGCATGCGACATCACAAGATTTTCCTGAAGCTGACCCAATTCCGATTTTGAAATACTGGTATCGCAAAGTGAACCAAATCCGGTGTTAATACCATATACAGGCTCTTCCTGGTTAGCAATTTTCTGGTCAAGGTAAACACGACACTTTGCTATCCGCGCAGCTGCTTCCTCCGAAAGTGCAATTTTGTGCCCTTGTTTTATAATGTCGAAAATTCTTTGAAAAGTAAGTTTATCTGAAGCAATATAATGTGTTTGCATGAGGAAAAAATTTTGGATTTTGAAATGTAAATGAAAACTGTTTTTTAGCTTAAACAGTTATATATAAGGCGGTTCTGTTTACATTAATCAAAAAATCCAACATTAAATCCAGGGTCATGAGCAGGTTTTTTTACAGTTCAGAAAATTTATCCAGCAAGGCCTCAGCTGCAACGGTCCATTGCTCGCCTGTTTGCATCCTTTTAACTGTAAATTGTTTGTTCTCCATCTCTGATTCACCGGCCATAACAACAAATGGAATCTGTTTTTGATCAGCATACCGAAGTTGCTTCTTGATTTTGGCTTCATCAGGATAAATTTCCGCACTGTAACCAATTGTTCTTAATTTTTGAAGATGAGGCAAACAGTAAGCCAGCTCTTTTGCGCCAAAGTTTAAAAAAATTATTTGTGTTGATTGCATGGCCTTTTCAGGAAAAAGATCCAGACTTTGCATCACATCAAATATCCGATCGGCACCAAAACTGATACCCACTCCCGAAACATCAGGCATTCCAAAAACGCCGGTAAGGTTATCGTATCTTCCTCCACCACAAATACTTCCCATCGGAACCTCCAATGCTTTTACTTCAAAAATCGCTCCGGTATAGTAATTTAATCCGCGAGCGAGCGTAAGATCAAGCTCAACAGGCATTCCAATATTCATGCTTTCGAGGTAGGCAAATAGTTGCCGCAATTCTGCAATTCCTTTGGCTCCCAGTTCATTTTGTCCGATCAATTGCTCCAGACTTAACAACTTTTCAGCGTTACTTCCTTCCATAAAAAGCACTGGCTGAAGCAAATCAACTGCTTTTTCGCTTAATCCCTTTTCCCGAAGTTCAGTATTCACCTGGTCTATTCCAATCTTGTCGAGCTTGTCAATAGCTATCGTAATATCGATTAAAGCATCCGGCCGACCAATATATTCTGCCAATCCAGCCAAAACTTTACGATTATTGATCTTGGTTACAACATTAAATTTCAACCTTTTAAAAACATCATCCACCAACTTAACCAATTCGGCTTCGTTGATAAGCGCATCACTGCCTACCACATCAACATCACATTGGTAAAACTCGCGATAACGTCCTTTTTGAGGTCTGTCGGCACGCCAAACCGGCTGAATCTGATACCTTCTGAAAGGAAAACTGATGTCGTTGCGGTATTGTACAACAAAGCGGGCAAAAGGAACCGTTAAGTCATACCGCAATCCTTTTTCACTGATTTTTGGTCCCAAATTTTCAAACGACTGATTTTCAATAGCTGTTACACCTGAAAGAAAATCGCCTGAATTTAGAATCCGAAACAGCAGCTTATCACCTTCATCGCCATATTTACCGGTAAGCGTTGAAAGATTTTCCATTGCAGGAGTTTCAATTGACTCAAAACCATATAGTTTGAACACCTCTTTTATTGTTGAAAAAATATAATCCCGCCGGGCCATGACAGCCGGACCAAAATCTCTTGTTCCTTTTGGTATCGAAGGTTTTTGAGCCATAATCTGCTTATTTTTAAAGGAACTGCAAAGGTAAGAAAAAGCAGCTTGGCATTTAAGCAGCAAACTGTTTAGCGGCGAAATCGGAAAAAAAGCGGCAAGAAAAAATCAGTAACCCAATTGCGCAATCAAACTTTGTAAATAAGTCGCTGCTTTGGGATCACCTTCAGCAGGCGCCCAAGTGGCAAAATGTTTGTCAATTTTTGGATCGTAAGGCCCGTCTTTAACCTCATAAGCTACTGATCCTGTTTCTATTGCAACGATGCTATGCCATGCGCGGGGAGGTATCTCACAACCATAATTACCAGAATTAGCATCCAATAAAATATGGTCTTTAACCTGCCCATCATCCTCAAATTCAATGACTAATATTTTTCCCCGCAAACAAAAAAAAGCTTCTGATTTATCTGGATTTTCATGCTTATGAGGCTGGATATACGTTCCGGGTTCCATGGCATTAAGCATACGTTGCATCAAAGCTTCCGGCTTTTCATGAAAATTCAGATTCATCCGTAACCTGCCAGATTGTTTTGCCTTATTGGATACGCTGTTGAGTAATTGTTTATCGATTTTAATCATGGTTTTTCTTTTTTTTCGACCAAATTATGTCCTCCAAAACCCGCTTTGGGACAATATGATTCCCGGATTCATCTGTGTAATAAGCAATTGAACGATTGGCCTTTAAATCTTCAACCTCAACTAATTGATTTGGTTTGCCCAATGCAATTACCATCATAATCTCCAAAGTTTTATCCAGATCAAAATACCTGGCCAAGGCATACCTGTTTACCGTTCTGATAATACAGCCTCCAAATCCAGCTGCTGTAGCACCAAGCAAAATTGTTTGAGCCACAATACCGGCATCGAACTCAGCATTATCATTCAAATTTTTATCCAGCAATACAATCACATAAGCTGTAGGACGTTCCTCTGGCTCAGGACCTTCCCAATTTTTAAGGTACCAGGCCCATTTTAACTGTTTAAAAGTAAAATCAAGATCTGCTTTGCTACTTGAAATTAATAAATATTTAAGCGGTTGGATATTTTTTGATGAAGCTGCAAAACGCGTCATTTCAACGAGTTGTTTCAATAACTCTTGATCTGGAACAGGGTGTTGCAAGAATTTTCGGTAGCTTCTGTTATTACGAAAAAGCTCAAATAAGTATTTAGGGATCTCAGCCATTGGGATATTTTATGCAAAGTTAAATTTTCGTCTGAATCTCTTCTTAACTGTATACAACAAATAAAATCAGATAAGTACATATGAAAATATCTGCAATTATTAAAACTCATTCTAAATTGACTTTAAAATCAATATTTGTGGATTGCTGGAAATGCGAAAGGTATTATTTTAGCGCCTTCATTTAAAAACTGAAACTTATGGACCATCACCATCTTGAAGTTATTCCGCTGTGGGCATCGATACCCTTTGCGATTATTCTGTTGTTTATTGCCATAGGACCTCTGTTTTTTCATCATTGGTGGGAAAACAACCGCAACAAACTCATCGTTTCTTTGGCACTTGGCATTCCAACATCTATTTGGCTAATTTATAATGGATTAACAGACGCTCTCATTCATCAGATGTTGTCTGATTACGTGCCATTTATCATTCTTTTAGGATCTTTGTTTGTGATAACCGGAGGTATTCAACTGAAAGGAGATATTGAAGCCAAGCCAGCTATCAATACTTTATTTTTAGGAATTGGAGCAGTTTTAGCGAGTTTTATGGGAACAACCGGAGCTGCGATGCTGCTTATTCGGCCGGTGATCAGAACCAATTCTGAAAGAAAATTCAAGGTTCATACCATTCTGTTTTTCATTGCAATTGTAGCTAATGCCGGTGGTATGCTTACCCCGCTTGGTGACCCGCCACTTTTCCTGCTCTATTTGCGTGGTGCACCATTTGAATGGTTCTTTAGTCTTACCAAAGAATGGGCTTTTGTTAACGGAATTTTGTTGCTTATCTATTACCTGCTCGACACCTACTACCATAAAAAAGAGCCTGTCGTCAACATTGTGAAAGATCACGCTAATATTGAACCCATTAGCATGAAAGGCACCTTTAATTTCATTTTCTTGCTTGGCGTTGTATTTTCTGTGGCTTTCCTGAATGAGAACTACATCCATGCCATTCACGACAACCATTATATTGGATTTATTCGTGAAGCTGCCATGTTGTCTTTTGCAGGACTATCTCTGTATTTCACTCAAAAGCAACTTAGAATCGATAACAAATTTACCTGGGGACCAATCATTGAAGTTGCCTTCCTGTTTGTAGGTATCTTTGCCACAATGGTTCCAGCTTTGTTGTGGCTCAACACGAATGCAGGTTCACTTGGAATTGACAGTGCTGCAATGTATTATTACGCTACAGGAGGATTAAGCTCTTTCCTTGACAATGCACCTACTGCACTTGCGTTCCATAATTTAGCGCTTGGAATGAATGAGGGAAGCGTTGCCCTTGTAGGGCCGGGATTTGTTGCTGGTATTCCGGAGGTGCTGCTTACGGCTATTTCGATCGGAGCTGTTTTCTTTGGAGCGATGACATACATTGGTAACGGCCCAAACTTTATGGTTAAAGCCATTGCTGAAGAAAACAAAATCCCAATGCCAAGCTTCTTTGGATATATATTTAAGTTTTCAATTGTAGTATTGCTTCCGGTTTACATCCTAACTCAATTGCTTTTTATATAGTAAATTGCAATTCAATAAGACACAATAAAAAAGGCTGGAGATCAATTATTTTCAGCCTTTTTTGTACCTAATCTGCTTTTAATTTCTTATACCTGATACGTGTTGGTCCTTTGTCGCCCAGCCGTTTGCGTTTATTCTCTTCATATTCCGTATATCCTCCCTCGAAGAAATACACCTGTGAGTCGCCCTCAAAAGCGAGGATATGTGTTGCTACGCGATCGAGGAACCAGCGATCATGCGATATAATTACGGCACATCCAGCAAAGTTCTCAATTCCTTCTTCAAGCGCCCGTAAAGTGTTTACGTCGATATCGTTAGTAGGCTCATCAAGCAATAAAACATTGGCTTCCTGCTTGAGTGTTAATGCAAGATGCAGTCGGTTTCGTTCGCCTCCTGAGAGCACACCAGCCTTTTTGTTTTGATCTGTTCCGCTAAAATTAAAGCGCGAAGCATAAGCTCTGGCATTCATAGTTCTGTTCCCAAGTTTGATGTCATCATGACCCCCCGAAACGATTTCAAAAACACTCTTATCGGGATCAATTTCAGCATGAGCCTGATCTACATAACCAATCTTAACCGTTTCACCAATTTCAAAGTTACCCTTATCAGGCTGTTCAAGGCCCATCATCAGGCGGAACAGGGTTGTTTTTCCGGCGCCATTAGGTCCAATAACGCCAACAATACCGGCAGGTGGAAGGCTAAAGCTAAGATTTTCGTACAAAACTTTATTGCCAAAAGCCTTAGAAACCTGATTAAACTCAAAAACTTTGTTACCGAGTCGTGGTCCGTCAGGGATAAAAAGCTCGAGACTCTCTTCTTTTTGTTTCACATCCGCATTAAGCATTTTCTCGTAAGATGACAAACGCGCTTTCGATTTGGCATGACGGGCTTTAGCACCCATGCGCACCCACTCCAACTCTCGTTCGAGTGTTTTTCGCCTTTTGGAAGCAGATTTCTCTTCCTGCTCCATACGTTTTGTCTTTTGCTCGAGCCATGATGAGTAATTACCTTTCCAGGGGATTCCCTCTCCCCTGTCGAGTTCGAGTATCCAGCCGGCAACATGATCCAGGAAATAACGATCGTGAGTTACCGCAATTACTGTTCCTTTGTATTGCCGCAGATGCTTTTCGAGCCATTCTACAGATTCGGCATCCAGGTGGTTAGTGGGCTCATCAAGCAACAAAATATCAGGCTCGCTAAGGAGCAAACGGCATAATGCCACCCTGCGACGTTCTCCACCCGAAAGATTCTTTATGGGAGCATCTCCCTCCGGACAGCGCAATGCATCCATAGCGCGCTCAAGCTTACTATCCAGCTCCCAGGCATCTTTTTGTTCGATCAGATCCGTCAAACGCCCTTGCTCCTCAATAAGTTTATTCATTTCATCATCAGAAAGCGGTTCCATAAACTTATTATTAACCGTTTCATATGTCTTGAGTAAATCAACCACATCCTGAACCCCTTCTTCAACAACCTCACGCACCGTTTTTGCATCATCCAGTTCCGGCTCCTGATCAAGCATACCTACCGAATAGCCAGGCGAAAACACTACCTCGCCATTATAAGACTTATCCTTTCCGGCAATAATTTTCAATAAAGTAGATTTTCCGGAACCATTCAGTCCAATAATGCCAATTTTTGCTCCATAGAAAAATGACAGGTAAATATCCTTGAGAATCTGGCGTGAAGGCGGGACTATTTTACTCACCCCAACCATTGAAAAAATGATCTTTTTGTCGTCCGACATATAATTGATTATTAGATTAATGACTTAAAAATGGAGTAGCAAAATTACAAATCTTTTTACCCCTTAGTATCACTTTGCCAATCTTAAATCGCTATTTGAACTCGTTCCCCTTAAACGGAGTAAAAATATCAATTACCTCAAAAAAAACATTAACGAATAAGCTGTCGCATAGCATTTTCGAGCTTTTCGTTCGCCATTTCCCAGCTAAATTTTCTATGAACAAAATCGTGGCCGGCTGTTGCAATTTGATCAGCAAACTCCGAGTCACTCAACAGATTTATCAAGTGGTCAGCCATTTCGGCTGCGCTTTCACCAACAAGTAAATCAAGACCCGGTTTAGCTTTTAAAGGCTTGTTAGCCAATGAAGTAGTAACACAAGGCAAAGCCATCGACATGGCTTCGAGCAATTTATTTTGAAGTCCTGTACCAATTCGCATAGGCGCCACAAACACTTTAGAGTGAGCATAAGCTTCGCGGATATCGTCGATCCATCCTGTAACAATAACTTTTTTTGAAGCAGCATGCCGAATCGTTATATCCGGAGTGGCTCCGGCCAGTAAAAGCTTAGCATCAGGCCATTGTTTCCAAACCAATGGCATGATTTCATTGACCAGGAAAGCGGCAGCATTAACATTGGGTGGATAAGCCATATTTCCGGTGAAGACAATTTCGTATTTTTTTTCTCCTAAAATTGGACTGAAATAGGCATGATCAACCCCATTTGGAATAATGAGAATATCATCACGCTTTGGGTGTGGAATTAAAACACGGTCTGTTTCGCTGATAATGGTTTTCAACTCAAAATCATTAAAAACAGCTGCTTCATAACGTTGCAGCCGATGGTATTCCGTCATCAGGAAAGGCTTCATCAGCCAGGATGAAACATCCAGCCGACGTTTCATTCCCATGCTAAAAACATCCTGATAATCAAGCACTTTAGGAATTTCTTCTTTCCTTAAATAAGCTGCAACCCTTAGCAACTGACCATAAAGCAAATCGGGATGGTGCGCAGCAATTAAATCTCGAATACGTTTGGCTGCTCTCACATTATAAAAATAACCTGTTTGGAGTGGATTTCCATTGAGCCATGCCACCATCAGGTTTAATAAAATTCCTATGCCGGGCAAATCGATAAAATTGATAGATCTGCAATAAGGCTGCAGTGCACTAAAAGCCTCCTTTTTATTTGCTTTCCGGTCAGTGTTTAAGGCACAAAGTATGATTTCATTATTTTTCGAAAGCTGTTTCAGCTGGTTAAAAGCCCTCAATTTATCGCCTTTTTCGAGTGGCCAGGGAATTCGCGAGAGCAGCACAAAAATCTTCATCAAACTGTTTCAAGTTAATATTTGAGTGCAAAGGTAAAGGATTTTAGAGGAGATTAATGCGCTATTTGCTACTGGCTGGATCGTTTCAGGAGTAAAAATAGTGCAGTAAAAACTACCAAATTAATCAAATCGTGCAGCTATTAGCTTTAAGGTTTTGATAAAACTTTAGCAGCCTTTCGATAACTTTATTGCTGTTGTGTTGCATTTCAACCAGTTTTCGGGCTGCTTTTCCGCAATAATGAGCCTTGTGAGGATATTGAAGCAGCTGCACCATAATCGCCGCCATCTTGGCTGCATCATCAGTGATAAAAATATTAGACTGATCAGTATAATTTATTCCCTCGGCTCCTATGCGTGTTGTAACAACAGTTTTACCCAGTGCCATGGCCTCAATTATTTTTATCCTTATTCCGCTTCCGGATAATAAGGGCACAACTGCAATGTGTTTGGTCTGCACAAATTCGGCCGCATTTTCAACCTCTCCAACAACCTCAATTCCTTTAGCCTTATAGTTTAGAAGCCATTCGGGCATAAATCGTCCGGCAAGCACAAAGCGAGCCTGGGGTATTTTTGATATCACCAATGGCCACACATTATCCAACACCCAACGAATACCCTCAATATTGGGAATCCAATTCATAGATCCCAAGTGAAAAAACACGGGCATTTCAGCTACTTCAAAAACCGGATTGAAACTATCCGGATTGATGCCATAAGGAACATCCACAACTGGTTTATGTGTGAAACCTCTAAAAAATGCGGCATCCTTACGTGTTATTGCAGCAACTCCATCCACATCGTTCAGGCTATCTAACTCAAAGCGTTGCAGCGTTTCGCTAAGGTGATTCAAGTAGAATTTCTTTAACAAAAAGGGAGTTTGCCGCGCCAAGCGTTTCCATATGAGGTGCTCGATATTATGTGCACGCAGCACTATCACAGCTTTTGAGTGAGCTCTTACAGTCGAAATATAAGGCGCCATGAAAACTGTTTCGAGCTGCACCACATCATACTGATCTGAATTAAGAATTGTAATCAGTTCGCGGTTGAACAAATCTGAAACAAAGCGCTCTACATGATAAGATCTGTTGATAAGAAATGCCTTAAAAGCACCAAACAACTTTATTCGTAAATCAATGTGAACCAGTTTTAGACTTGTTCTTTCCTTTATTTCTTCAGGAATGTCATCCAGTTTTACATTATACTTTTCCGAATTAACAGCCAGCACCTTAACCTGATGACCTGATTCGAGCAAACCATCAATGATACTTTTCATAGCGATGGGGCCACCTTCATGCGCCGGGAAAGGAGATTTATTACAAATGAAAAGTATTTTCATCAGGTTGTGGTTTTAGTTTTTGCAGGGAATAACTTCCTGAAAATTTTTCTCCAACTGTCAACATCGAGTAAACCTGCATCGGTGGTTGCTTTAAAGGTTAGAAACAATCCTATCGGAAACAGCACCAGCGACGAAAGCCAAACGCCTGTTACAATATCCAAATCGCCAACCTTAGCTGCTTTTTCGCCTGTTATACTCGTGATGTGATATATCACAAAAAACAAAACTGACATTACAACCGGCAAGCCCAATCCACCCTTGCGGATTATTGCACCCATTGGTGCACCAATGAAAAATAAAATCAAACAGGCAATACTAAGTGTAAACTTTTTATGCCAGGCAATCAGATGCTTACGTATATTTTCCTGTTGATAGTTAAAGTCGTTTTTGTTGAAAATAACATTATCTCGCGCCGAGCGGGCAGCTGTTAATGCCATGTCAAGCAGGTTACTTTTCTCTTTCTTATCAAAATTTGCAATTAAAGGCCATTCCAAGTGATATACAGCGTCGTTTTCAATGATTTGATTTAAGGTATCCGCCTCCAACTCTTCGATTGGCTTTTTTACTGCCAGCATGGCTTTTGTATTTGTATCCAGGCTAGCATAATTTTGAAATCGCCGTTCAAAACTTGTTTTATAGCGTTCCTTACGTTCTTCAAAACGCTGGTCCAAAGAATCGACAGACAAATTCAGCTGTTTGATATTCAGCATGGTATAATGGCTTTTGAAAAGATCTTCTTTGGTGCGGTTCATATTAAACTCAGAAAGGTCGAAACGAATCCTTTGCTGCTTGAAGGCAGTTCTATCAAAGGGCCTGTTGTCGCGATAGTTGCGTTCCGAAACGATATCCGTATAAGAATAACCATCGAAAAGGGTAAAAACTATATATTCCTGATTAGGACTCATCTCCATATAGCCCGACTGAGCTGTTGTTACTTTGATATTACCCAGCCTGTCGGTATGATCATAGATTTTTACGTCATGAATCGTTCGTCCGTCTTTTTCTTTACTTCCCACCCTGATCACGTAATTTTCAATGCCGTGATAAAAAACACCTTCTGTAATATCAAAAGCCAGTTTTTGTTGCCTTACATCATAAAGCAGCGATTGAAATTTGAGATTGGCATAAGGCTGCACATAATTGGAAAATAAAAAGGCCAACATGCTGATTACTATAGATAATACCATGAGTGGACGCATAACTTTCCAAACAGATATTCCGGCTGCTTTCATGGCAACAAGTTCGTAGTGTTCGCCCAAATTGCCAAAAGTCATCAGTGAAGACAACAAAATAGCCAGTGGCAACGCCATGGGCACAAATGTGGCGCTGGCATAAAACAACAATTGAGCAATGATATCACCTTCCAAACCTTTTCCTACCAAATCGTCGATGTATTTCCACAAAAACTGCATCAGCAGGATAAAAAGTGCTATAAAAAAAGTAAGCACCAAAGGGCCCAGGTAAGACTTAAGTGTAAAAACAAATATTTTTTTCAAAGCAATTTCAGCATTTATGGGGCAAATTTAAGGAAATAAAAAACTGAAAATATAATCGCAAGGTTAAAACAATAAATCCATGCCGCGAATGTCAAATTGGCAAGTTAATACCCATTGCGAATGAACGAAAAACCATTATGAATGTTGCTGTGGAAAGTAAAGAATCAAAAAAAATCAGTCGATCTGTAACTTCAAGTCCGAAACAAACGTCACACAACAAAAGAATTAAAAAATTAATACCTAAACACTAAAAACTATGAAATCAAATTCTTTTACACTTAGCCTGATGCTAATACTTTTACTTGGATTTACGCTCGATCTTTCTGCCCAATATTACGGAAATGGAAACCTTGCAGAACGCACCTATGACCTGAGTACTTTTGAAAAAATTGCTGTGAGCGGAAACTTTCAGCTGGTGTTTGTTCCTTCTGAAGAGCAAACCGTAACGGTTGAAACTGATGAGAACCTCTTCGAACACATTGATGTGAAGGTTGAGCAAAATACTTTAATCCTTACGACCAGCCATATCAAAAAACACAGCAGACTGATTGCCACCATAACAGCTCCGGAACTTACTGAAATTGAAGCCTCTGGTGCAAGCAAAGTTGAAATTCCGGAAACACTGGAAGCCAACCAGCTAAAAATCGTGGTTAGTGGTGCCTCAACGATGACAGCAAGCCTGAAAATCCTGGAATTAGTATCGGAAGTTTCAGGAGCTGGCAGGTTAACACTCAATGGTTCAGCCGAAAAGCATAAATCGAATTTGAGTGGAGCGTCCCGTCTTAATGCATCCGATTTTAAAACCAATACCTCGAACATTAAAGCCAGTGGTGCCAGCGATGCAAAAGTGTGGGCTACCGATGCGCTCTATAGCAATACGAGTGGAGCTTCAAAGGTGAGTTATGATAAAGCTCCGGCCAATATCGAAAACGAAAGTCAGGTTATTTCGATCAGCGAAGGCTGGAGTCAACAAAGAGGTGATAGCGTTCGCGTTAAAGTGGGCAATTTGGATATCAAAGTAATTGATGACGACTCAACAAAAATTGTAATCGGAAGCCGCACTATTGTGGTAGATGAAAATGGCAATGTGAATGTGACACGAACCAAGAAACACCGTTTCAACGGACATTGGGCTGGTTTCGAGATCGGCCTCAATGGTCTGCTCACTCCCGACTTTAACATGAGTTATCCCCAAAATCTTAGCTACCTCGATTTGCGCATGGAAAAAAGCATCAATGTGAATCTGAATTTTTATGAGCAGAACATCAACCTTAACAAATCAGGAACATTCGGAATGTTTAGCGGATTAGGCCTGAGTTGGTATAATTACCGCTTTTCAAATGCTACTATGCTAACCGGCGATTCGAGTGTTTTCAAAGGATACCTGATGGAAGGCGTTTCGATAAGAAAAAGTAAACTGGTAAATCTTTATCTTACGCTACCCTTGTTTTTTGAGTTTCAATCAAAATCCTACAAAAACAAAGAAAAACTACATTTTGCTGCCGGTGTTATTGCCGGATGGAGGATTAGCAGCCACACCAAAGTGTATTATAACGAAGCTAATAAAGTATTCAACCTGCGCGATCCTGAAACAGGTAACTTATTGGCAGGAAGTATGCAAAGCCCCGGAAATACAAACAGAAATATCACCAAAGATTACGATAGCTTCCATATGCGGCCATTCAAACTGGATGCCGGAATCAGAATGGGATGGGGAATTGTAAACCTTTATGCAAATTATTCACTAACAAGTTTATTCATTAAAGACAGAGGCCCTGAACTTTATCCTTTTGCTGTTGGGATTGCAGTTTCCAGCTGGTAAAAAACAAAGCCATTCAAATAAAACAGCCACCTCGATTTCATTTCTGAGGTGGCTGTTTCATGCTAAAATATTATAATCAGAAAGTATTGGCCTCGCTCAGATTTTCAATGATTTCATGTGTGTCGGTTGCGATCATAAGTTCCTCGTCAGTAGGTATAACGATCACCTTCACCTTGGAATCCGTTTTGCTCACAAGTTCTTCTTTACCCCTTGATTTCATTGACTTTTCGGTATCGATATCAATCCCCAAAAACTCAAGACCCTCGAGTGATTTTGTACGTGTAACGGTATCATTTTCACCGATACCGCCAGTAAAAACAATCAAATCAACACCACCCATCGCTGCTGCATAAGCACCGACATATTTACGAACACGATACTGATACATTTTCATCGCCACTTTTGCCCTTTCATTGCCATCTTCTGCAGCCATTTCGATATCTCTCATATCTGAAGAAACACCTGAAATGCCCAACATACCGCTAAATTTATTTACCAACGTGCTGGTGTACTGGATGCTGGTTTCTTCTTTGTTGGCAATATAAAGCAAGGCACCTACATCAAGATCGCCGCAGCGCGTACCCATTATCAGTCCTTCGATAGGAGTCATTCCCATTGTAGTATCCAGAGATTTACCGTTTTTGATTGCAGCCATCGAAGCACCATTACCGAGGTGACATGTAATGATTTTTTGAGTTTTAATATTCAGTCCTAAAACTTCACAGGCTCTGTTAGAGACATATTTATGACTTGTTCCATGAAAACCATAACGTCTGATTTTATACTTTTCGTAAAGCGAATAAGGAATACCATATAGATAAGCATAAGGAGGCATGGTTTGATGGAAAGCCGTATCGAATACACCTACTTGCGGCACTTCCGGCAACAATTCTTTCATGGCATAAATACCTTTGAGGTTGGGCGGATTGTGCAATGGAGCCAAATCAACGCATTCTTCAAGGGCATCAATCACCTCATCTGAAATAAAAACACTTCCACTAAATTTTTCACCGGCATGCACCACGCGATGGCCAACTGCATCTATCTCTTCGATAGATTTAATACTACCATATTTTTCATTGACCAGAATTCCAAGTAAATATTGGATTCCTGCCTGGTGATCCAGAATTTCGCCTTCAAGCTTCACTTCGGCACCGTCTTCTCTTTTATGCTTAATCGCAGCACCTTTCAAACCAATTTTATCAACAAGACCTTTTGCCAGTACAGTTTTTGAAGGCATCTCAAAAAGCTGATATTTTATGGATGAGCTTCCACAGTTCAATACAATAATCTTCATAATTTTAAAACTTTAATTATTTGATAACAGCACAGGCAACTGTTTGATCAACAGCCCTTCCACTCTCATAATTATAAAACCCGCGGTTGGTAATGCGGCCAAAATAATTCGCCCTTACCAAGCGCTTGATAATAGGTGATGGTTTGTATTTTTTATCACCAAATTCCTGATAGAGGTTATCCATATACTTCAGGATTTTATCCAGACCAATGCGATCTGCCATCTCGAAAGGCCCGTAAATATTGCCAGACGATTCTTTGATGGCGGTATCAATATCTGCGACAGAGGCAACGCCTTCCATCAAAATTTCGCAAGCTTCATTTATTGTTGTCACGAGCATACGGGTTACGATATTTCCGGGAGATTCGTTTACCCGAATGATTCGTTTATTAATCATTCCGGCAAATTTAATGACTTGTTGATAAGCTTCATCCGAAGAACTGATACCCTTAACTACCTCAATTATATGGCTTCTGTGCACGGGTAAAATAAAGTGAATCCCGATTGCTCTTTCTGGGTGTTTAAGCACTGTTGCCAAATCAGAAATCATCAATGTGGCAATATTTGAAGAAATAATGGCGTCTTCGCGAACTACTGCTTCAATTTTAGAAAATATTTCCTTTCTGATTTCGATACTTGTTCCCCTTTTGCGCGAACTAATTGATTCTATTACGATGTCGCAATCGGCCAGATCAGCATAGTCTGTTGTCCCTTTAATGCGACTCATTATGGCACGCTTTTCGCCCGGTGTGAGCCCCCAGTGATTGATAACGTCGTCTAATTGAGCTTCTATCTGCTTAAATATCAGATTGATTCTCTCTTCATCCAAATCCAGAAAAACCACATCGATACCATACTGACTAATAGCTCTTGTTATTTCCTGACCTACTGCACCGCAGCCTATCACACCAACTTTCTGGATCATTCCTTTGGGTTGAATGCTTTTTCCCAGACTGAAATCTGCTAATGATTCACTCATATCTTTTAATCTTATTAATTAATTACGTCAATTATTTCCTGTTTTCTTTGGCCTGATTCACAGTGATAGCAACAAGGTTTACGATATCTTCTACCGAACAGCCGCGCGACAAATCGTTTATAGGAGCCGCAAGTCCCTGCAATACTGGTCCGATAGCTTTGGCTCCGGCCAAACGCTGAACCAATTTGTAGGCAATATTTCCTGTCTCTAAAGATGGGAAAACCAATACATTAGCTAAACCAGCAATTTTGGAATCAGGAGACTTTTTACGCCCAATTGCTTCAATAATTGCAGCATCAGCCTGTAGCTCCCCATCAATCAGCAAATCAGGAGCCATTTCTTTTGCCATTTGCGTGGCCTCAACAACCCGAGTTACCTTTTCGTGCTGAGCGCTTCCTTTGGTCGAAAAACTCAACATTGCCACTTTTGGCTCAATTCCCGCAATAGCATGAGCTGTTTTGGCAGATGATACTGCAATTTCTGCCAGCTCTTTTACTGATGGGTCGGGATTTACAGCACAATCTGCAAAAACAAGTACTCCATCATCACCAAAACTTTTATCCGGTACAACCATAAAAAAAGCTCCTGATACTGCGCTAATTCCCGGCAAAGTTTTAATCACCTGAAAAGCAGGCCTCAAAACATCACCTGTTGCATTATCTGCTCCTGCAACTTCGCCATCAGCATCACCATTTTTGATGAGCAATACTCCAAGATAAAGTGGATTTTCCACAAGTTTAATTGCCTGATCCATGCTTAATCCCTTATGCTTGCGTAGTTGAAACAGCAGTTCAGCATAGTGTTCTTTATGAGGATTTTTCACAGGATCAATTATTGTGGCGCGTGCAATATGCTTCAAATTCCAGTGTGCTGCATTCGCTTTAATTTCCTTTTCGTCGCCGATTAAAATCAACCTTGCCAGATCTTCCTCCAATATCACATCAGCGGCGCGCATCGTCCTTTCCTCTGTTCCCTCTGGCAATACAATACGCTTTTCGCTTCCTTTTGCTGAAGTCCTTATTTTTTTGATTAAATCCATTTGTTTCACTAATATTTTGTGGATGCAAAAATACCAAAAGCAGGTCGATTAATTAATTATTTTGTGAAATTTATAACAAGTATATTACTTTTATATTTCATTCATTTATAACCTTTTATACAATTTCAAATTAGTTTATAATCGTTATAAATAATGCTAAAACAAGCAGCCGGGAAGTTTATTTGAGCTTGCTCGCACCACCAGCCTTGTAAAAAATACAATCTACTGAATTTAAGATACTTGAATATTTTTTTACTCCATAATACAACTAAAAACATTGCTAAGCAGCTGACCATAAACGGTCAAATTGAACTTTACAGTACCTTTGCCAACAGATTTACAAATAGCAATGAAGCAAAACGAAAATGTTAGCATGTTTTTTAACGCAAACGATAGCATTTCGACTTTTAATGACAGCACACTAACCGGTGATGCTACCAAGCAGCTGCTTCAACAAAAGGATTCTTCTAAAATTGCGAAAACTTTTATCACACATCCAAGTGGAATTAAGCCACAACCCTTAGTTAGAAACCAGAGCCCTTCCGTTGAACCTTTTGTTTTGATATTGATTGGTTTAAGCCTTGCAATCCTGGTTATAGCCAAATATTTTCTTCCGAGAAGATTTTTTCAATTGCTGGGATCATATTCAGCAGACCGCCATATAAATCAGTTATTACGCGAGTGGAATCCATCCAAAAGTATGCCAGGGCCGGCTTTTATGTTGCTTTACATCATATTGCTTGCCCTTGGTCTGCATATTTCTCTTAGTAAAAGCTTGCAATCCAATGGTCTGCAACACTTTGGAATTTTTGTGAATATAGCTACTCTGGTTCTGTTTTTTACGCTTTTAAGGCTATTTGCCAGTAAAATTATTGCGCTGGTTTTTAAAGCAAAAGACCTTAATTTACATTTGCGTACCATTGAATTTTCTCATTATCTGGTATCCTCATTAGCCATGATCCCAGCCTTGATCATCATAACATTTTATCCAGGCGAATCAGGTTTAAATATCGGAATGTTATTAATAGTTATCGTATTTGTTTTCAGTTTTATACGTATATTTTATTACAGTCTGAAAGCGACTCCCTTTTCAGTATTCTATTTATTTTTATATCTTTGCGCCCTCGAAATCGTTCCATTTTTATTGTTATTAAAGACTGTAAGCCTGATGTTGTTGGGTGAATTTCAAATCTTCGAATCCATTGTTTGATCAGATTTCTTTTTTGGATTTCAAAGGATTACATCAGCAATTCTATAGCATCAAAAATAGCATAAAACATAAACGGTTTCTAAAATTTAAGGTAAACGGGTAAAAGCTAAAAAATCGTAAACAGATGAAAATCAAATCCATTTTGGTGTCTCAGCCTCAGCCGGCAGATATTGAAAAGTCACCTTACGGAGAACTGGCTCGAAAATATAACCTTACGATTGATTTTGAGAAATTCATTAAAATTGAAGGAGTTCCTGCACGCGAATTCAGGCAGGAACGTGTTGCTCTGGCAGATCATACAGCCATAATTTTAACCAGCAGAAACTCTGTAGATCATTATTTTCGTATTGCTAAAGAGATGCGATTTGAAGTTCCGGAAACGCTTAAATATTTTTGTATTTCCGAAAGCACTGCCTTTTATCTTCAAAAATATGTTCAGTATCGCAAACGTAAAATTTTTCACGGCAAGCAAAGCTTTGGTGATTTGATAGAGATTATTCGCAAGCACAAAGAAGAAAAATTTTTACTCCCCTGTTCAGATATTCACAAAGAGAGCATGATAGAGATGCTGGACGAATCAAAAGTCGATTACAACAAAGCCGTTTTATACCGGACAGTTGCTGCTAATCTCTCAAAAGTGAAAGTAGATGATTATGATATGCTGGTATTTTTTAGTCCGGCAGGCATCAGGTCATTAACAAAGAACTTTCCAAAATTCAAGCAAGGCACAAAAATATTTGGTGCATTTGGCCCTTCTACAGCTGACGCAGTGAAGGAAGCAGGTTTTAAATTACAAATCAATGCTCCAACAAAATCAGCCCCTTCAATGACAATGGCAATCGAGGAGTACATTGAATATCTGAATAAGAAATATCGAAAAAAATAGGTTTCCCTGATTTGCTTTTCTGCCGGAATAAGCTCTGGCAACATAGAATTTTAAATCTCATGGAAAATCCTCAAAAACTCCTTCAAAAGCTTCCAAAAGCCGAAAGGCTGCATGGGCACAACGCCATAAGTGCCTTATTCACAAAAGGTAAATCCTTTTACATTCATCCATTTAAGGTGATCATCCTTGAAAGATTGCCCGATTCTAAGCTACCTGCGATTAGGGTTTTGACGAGTGTTTCCAAAAAAAAATTCAGGCTGGCAGTGGATCGAAATCGTGTAAAACGTCTTATGAGAGAAGCCTGGAGAACACAAAAACCCCTGGTTATTCAACAGTTAAACTCATATGGCAAACAGCTGGACATCGCCTTGATTTTTACCGGTCATCAACTTCCTGATTTCTTATTCATTCAGAAAAAAATAAATGCAGTAATCAAACGTTTATTACAGGATTATGAAGTGGCTGATTAAACTTCCTTCGTATTTCCTGATCTTTTTGATCAGAATATACCAATATACGCTTTCGCCATACTTAGGCCGTGCCTGTCGCTATACGCCCAGCTGTTCGGTTTATAGCGTTGAAGCGATTAAAAAGCACGGCGCAATCAAAGGAGGTTGGCTGGCCGCCAAACGTGTAGGCTCTTGTCATCCATGGGGTGGCAGTGGTTACGATCCCGTTCCTTAAAATAAATTGAATGAAATTCCAACTATGAAACACTTAAAACGCTGGATAATTTTAATTGCTTTTGTTCCACTTCAGATCATAAGCCTGCAAGCTCAAAACCACAATAATTTTGAGATTTCCAAAAGTCTTGATATTTATGCAAGTCTGTTTAAAGAGCTAAACCTTAATTATGTAGATGACATCAATCCTGCTGAGTTAAATGAAATCGCTATCAAAGCCATGCTTCAGGAACTTGATCCCTACACAGTTTTTGTTCCGGAAGCAGCTATCGAAAACTTTCAGTTGATGACCACGGGCGAGTATGGAGGCATCGGCTCACTCATCCAGCAAATTGACGGAAAAGTAACTATTTCAGAGCCTTATGAAGGCTTCCCTGCTCAAAAAGCAGGTTTAATTCCGGGAGATAAAATACTGAAAATAAACGGTGTAGATACAGAAAACAAAAACACTTCGGAAGTAAGTGAATTATTGAAAGGACAGCCAGGTTCGAGCCTAAGTTTATTGATTAGCCGCGAAGGGGAAGATAAACCATTGGAAAAGACGCTAATTCGCGAAAAAATCAAACTGGATAATATTCCTTACCACACTGTTTTTGAAAATGGAATTGGCTATATCCTCCTGACCGGATTCACCCAAAAGGCTGCTTCAGAAATGAAAGAGATTTTTCTGTCAATGCGCGAAAACCAAGTCTTGCAAGGCTTGATTATTGATTTGAGGGGAAACGGAGGCGGCTTGCTCAACGAAGCAGTTGATATTTGCAATTTGTTTGTTGACAAAGGTGAATTAATCGTAGCCACGCGAGGCAAAACAGCAGAAAAAACAAGTGTTCATCGCACACGACAAGCTCCGGTTGATACGGATATTCCTGTTGTTGTGCTTGTGAATGAGGCCAGTGCATCTGCCAGCGAAATTGTTGCCGGAGCATTACAAGACCTTGATCGGGCTGTAATAATCGGACAGCGCACTTTTGGAAAAGGTCTTGTACAAAATGTTGTACCATTAAGCTACAACACGCAAATGAAAGTAACTATCGCAAAATATTACATCCCAAGTGGCAGATGCATTCAGGAAATTGACTATACCAGGCTTCGCAATGGAGAAGGCAAAAAGGCAGATTCGGTTGTAGCTTCCTTTAAAACCAGAAAAGGGCGTACGGTATTCGACGGCAAAGGCATTTCACCGGATATCACCAGAGATGAAATGAGTTTTTCTGCTGTGAGCGCAAATTTATATACGGGAAACTTCATTTTTAAATACGCCAATCACTTCGCGCGAAATAACAAAAACATCCCCGAAGCTGCTACATTTAAAATTACTGATGAAATCTATAATGATTTTATGCAATTTGTTGACGAACAAAATTTTACCTACACAACAGAGAGCGAACGAATGATCAAGAAAATGCGCGAGATTGCTTCGGAAGAAGCCTACCTCGACGCCGTTAATCCACAATTGGAGGCTTTGGAAAAAGAACTGGTAAACTACAAGAAAAACGATATCCTCAAACATCGGAAAGAGATAGAAGACTTGCTGAAGATGGAAATTGTGCAGCGTTATTATTTTCAGAAAGGAAAAATAATTGCAGCCCTCGATAATGATCCTGATCTTGAAAAAGCATTTGAAATTATTCAGGACTCAACTGTTTATCAGCAAGTCCTAAGCCCACAACTGGATCAATAGCATAAACCGTGTTAAACAGTACCACCTCACCAAAAGCCGGCAAGGCCTATTTTGTAGCACTTGTGCTGATGGCAACGAGCATTCCACTCTCTAAGTTTACCATGAGTGTATTTCAATTTGTGCTGATAATCATTTGGTTTATGGATGGTTTTTCTGGTGAAGTTGTGAACAGATTTTTCAGAAAATCAAACCCTTTTTTTGCTGTTTTTTATACGATAAAATATGTTCTTAAGCTTGCTGTTGATAACTTCATCGAAAAATTCAACCTATTCTTTAAAAACAAAACAGCTCTGGTTGTTTCCTCAATATTTCTGCTACACATCATAGGATTATTGCATACCAGCGATTTTGATTATGCACTAAAGGACTTACGAACGAAATTGCCACTTTTTGTTCTTCCGCTGGTAATGAGTACTATGCCTCCTTTAAGCAGAAAACAGGTATTACATCTGCTACTTTTCTACGTTTTTGCCGTTTTTATCGGAACACTTTTTAGCATGAACGAGTTCTATAAACAGGAATTCAATGATATTCGCAGCATTTCGATTTTCATCAGTTCTGTAAGGTTCGCACTCAACATATTATTCGCCATTTTTATTTTAGGATGGTTTATCACAATTGAAAAGAGTTTTTCGTGGCCATGGCTTATACTGATGCTTGCCATGATAATCTGGTTTCTCATTTTCCTGATGATGTTAGAATCTGCAATTGGTCTGATTAGCTTTATCATTATACTATCAATAATTGCAGCATACAAAACCATTAACCTTGCCGACTGGAGAAAGCGCCTGATCACCTTTGCTTTCATGATTGGTTTACCCTTAGGGTTTTATTTATATATATCACATCAAATCAATATTTTAAGTCATTCAGATCCTGTCAGCTTTGAGGAGCTCGACACCCACACCGCGCTTGGCACACCCTATGTGCACGACACAAGTAATTTTGGTATTGAAGACGGAAAATATGTAGGGCTTTATTTGGCTACACCTGAATTGGCAGCTGCATGGAACAGCCGCAGCGAGATTAATTTTCACGGCAAGGATAAAGCCGGGCAATATATCCAATATACACTGATCAGATACCTCACTTCCAAATCTTTACGCAAGGATGCAACAGGCATTAGTTCACTTACGGCTAAAGATGTAAAAGCTATTGAAAACGGTGTAGCCAATGTAAACTACCTCGAAAACCCCAGTATTCGAACCCGGATTTCGAAAATGCTACTGGGCTATCAAAATTATGCCAATCTCAACAATCCAAATGGCAGCTCCCTGATGCAGCGTATTGAATACCTCAATGCGTCGATTCATATCCTGCGCCATCATGCATTTTTTGGCGTTGGAACTGGTGATTTGCCCTTACATTTTAAAAAGGCTTATGAAGAAATTAACTCAAGCTTGAAGTCCCAATGGCGTTGGCGCTCTCATAATCAATATATTTCAATTTTAATTGGCTTCGGAATTTTTGGTTTAATCTGGTTTTTGATTAGCCTGCTCTTCCCCTACTTCTCTAACCCGGCAAACAAACACTTTTTATATACTGTTTTTTTAATGATCATCATGTTTTCGATGATCACAGAAGATACGATCGAAACTCAGGATGGAGTTACTTTATTAGCCTTTTTCAACGCCTTTTTCCTGTTTGGAGCTTCACGTGCAAGACTAAAAACCAACAATTCTAAATCTAAGCCCACTCCAAAAAGTGACTCCAACTAATTTCCTGTTTGTTTAAGTTTTAGTTTACTGAGAACATGTATTTTAGATCCGTAAATGGCTACCATAGTTGTTTAAAAAGAAAGATATGACTTCGGGAAGCATATACACCCTTTGCAAACCAACTCATCGATCGCACTGAAATACTGACTTTAAAGGCTGTGTTGAAAATTTAAGGTTGAAAAATTTACTTAAATTTACAGCCTTAAAATTTACTATGAAAAAAGACATTATACCCCTACAGGTTTTGATCTTTGGAAACGAATCCGAGTTGCAAAAAGCCGATATGGATTTGCTGGAGCAGGCGCGTTTAGCTGCTGAAAAAGCTTACGCTCCTTACTCCCGTTTTCGGGTGGGAGCAGCTGTTCGCCTTGCCAATGGCGAAATAGTAGCCGGAAACAATCAGGAAAACGCTGCCTATCCCAGTGGTTTGTGTGCCGAGCGGGTAGCCCTTTTTTATGCACATTCAAAATATCCTGACCTGGCAGTTGAAGCTATTGCCATTACTGCCAAAGGCAACAAAGGCATTATCGACGAGCCGCTTTCTCCCTGTGGTGCCTGCCGGCAAGTGATGGCTGAATCAGAAAAAAATTCAAATCAACCCATGCGTGTAATAATGCAAGGACAACAAGGCCCGGTAATGATTGCCGAAAGCATGAAAGTGCTACTGCCCTTTTCATTTCTAGATGATTATTTGCTACGCTATACAAATACCGATCGTTAGTTAGTTTTAACAATTATATTTATGAAGCACAATAAACACACCCTCATTTTATTCATTAGTTTGTTCCTTTTTAGTGCTTTCCGAAGTGATATGCCTGCCTATCAGCTTTATAATCAAAAAGGAAAACACACAAACTTCAAAAAGCTCGTGAAAGAGGCAGCTAAAGCTGACGTGATTTTCTTTGGAGAACTACACAATAATCCTATTGCTCACTGGCTGCAACTTGAACTCACTGCCGCACTGCATAAAATTCACCAAGAAAATTTGATTTTGGGGGCAGAAATGATCGAAACAGATAATCAAGAGGCACTTGAGCTTTACTTAAACAGCAAAATTGAGCATGATTCACTGAAAAATATTGCACGATTGTGGGGAAATTATAAAACTGATTATAAACCACTTGTTGATTTTGCCAAAGAAAATCAATTAAAGTTCATTGGAACAAACGTGCCCCGTCGTTATGCTTCTATGGTGTTTAGAGGCGGATTTGAAGTACTCGACACACTTCATGAAACAGATAAAAGATGGATTGCACCACTTCCGATTGCCTATGATCCTACTCTACCCGCCTACCAGGAGATGATGGAAATGATGGGCGGCATGATAGACCACAGCTCCGAAAATTTCCCAAAAGCTCAAGCCATCAAAGATGCAACAATGGCCTGGCAAATTGTTGAAAACTGGCAAAAGGGTCAGGTCTTTATTCACTATAACGGAAGCTTTCATTCTGATGATTATGAAGGCATTGTATGGTACCTCAATCAACTAAAACCCGAAGCAACGATTTTAACTATCACTACCATAGAAACAAGTGAACTACAGCGCAGACTTGAGGAAGACCAAAGATTTGTGGCCGATTTTACGATAGCAGTGCCAGAAAACATGACAAAAACATATTAAATTTTTGAATAAAAAACTTGACTAACCCAGACAAATGTCGTAATTTTGTGGACAAATGTAAAAGTTATGATAACAACAACCGGTAATGTAAAGCATATCATTTCAGAAGCAATCGTTGAATACGTCCGCAAAACAACGCAACAGCATAGTTTTGAATCGCTTGCAAATAAATCATCTATTGCTCAAGTTTTGGAAAATAAATTACTGGTTAGCTCATTAATCAGTTCAGGGATTCCTTATCATGTTTTTCAGGCAATTCAAGATGTGAGTCCATTCTCCGAAAATCAATGGGCAGTTTTTTTAGGGGTTTCCACGAAAACCTTAAGCAGGAGCAAGCAAACCGAAAATTTCATTTTCAAGCCCTTACAATCCGAGCGCATTGTTGCCATGGCCGAGTTCATTTATAGTGGTTTACAGGTGTTTGAAGATTACGATCAGTTCAAGCTATGGCTTCATTCTCCGGTTTATGCTTTAGGCAATAACAAGCCCGTTGATTTATTAAATGATCAGTATGGCCGCGATTTGGTTTTAGCCGAATTGATTCATATTGATCAGGGCATTTTTGTATAGCCATGGAGGTATTCAGGTTAAGCAGAGCGAAATATGCAGACCAGCTTTCGGGATATGGCGCAGCTTTAAAAGGCGCACGCTGGAATTCGCGTGGTGTTGAAATGATTTACACAGCCGAAAATCGTTCGCTTGCGATGGCAGAGGTTTTAGTGCATTTGAGTTTGGCCATGTTGCCCAACGACTTCATGATGCTTACCATTTATATTCCGGATGAATTAGAGGTATTCAACCTTCCTGTTTCACAACTTTCAGCTGGCTGGAATAGTTTTCCGCACAAACGCATCACGCAGGAACTTGGTGATTTGTTTATTCACGAAAAGCAATACGCTGTAATGCGCGTGCCTTCGGTTGTAACCAAAGGTGATTTTAATCTTTTGATCAATCCTGCTCATCGGCTCTTTAAAGAAATTTCAATCGTTCAGAGCGTGTCTTTTCCTTTTGATCAGAGAATATTTTGAAAGCGCAAAACCTTCAAGATTTGTGAAAAGAGAGCTCTTGAAAAAAGAATCTAAGGCCTTATGCAAAGACTCATAAAACTTTGGTAAGGACTTTAGCGGCTTGTGATTAAACTACAGCAAAAGTAAAAAGCAAATTAGCAAAGAAATTCCAAAGCGTAACGACAGCTATTGCAAAGACCTTGCTTAGGTAAAAATTTATTTTCCAGCGACTTACCAACAGATAAAGGATCAAAGTATTGATTACCAAACCAATTAGTGAGATCACAATAAATTCGGTGTATTCCAATGCGATATTAGGGTTGGTACTTTCAAAAGTCCAGATGCGGTTGAGGACATAGTTACTGCTGGCGGCCATCATAAAACCAATGGCATTGCTTACATATTTTTGAACATGAAAAACCTCCTTAAACAAATAGGTCAGGCCAAAGTCAACAAACAAGCCAGAGAAACCCACGACTCCGAATTTCAGAAATTTCATCAGAAATCCTCTGATAGCAAAACCTATATAAAGCAGCTGTATATTCACGCCTTTTACAATTCCACAATCAGAATTACTTCCTCGCCATTACGCATCACATCTACATTGGCGCGTTCGCCGGCCTTCAGTTGTTTGAGCCGATTCATATAATCGTAAATTGTTCCGACCGGCATGCCATTGATGCCCACAATTTTATCGCCTTTCAACATTCCGGCTCTGTCAGCGGGTCCGCCTTTGGTAACGCCTCCAACACCAAGGCCATCTGTTGCTGTGCTCGTAAAATCTGGCATAATACCAAATGTAACCTTAAATCCCCGCCGTCCGGTTGTGCGCTGCTTTGGCCCAGCTTCCTGAAAACTAAGCATTTCATTGCGATTAAGTAATTCAAGAAGTAAGTCCTCACTAAAATCAATTACTTCTGACATGCCTTCGTAATTAATCTTATCCCAGGTATCAGCTGGTGTATGGTAATCGCCATGTGCACCTGTGCTGATAAAAAACACGGGAATGTCTTGTGCATAAAATGAAGCATGATCGGAGGCGCCAAAGCCTTCGGGCGAATAGGAAAGTTGTAGATCATGCGTTGATTTTAGCTCATCAAGCATGGCTTCAGATTCCACAGAAGTTCCTGTTCCACCAATCACTACAGCGCGTTCTTCGTTCAAACGGCCAATCATATCAAAATTAACCATTGCCTGCACAGCTTCCGTTTCAAAAGGCATGTTTTTAGCGAAAAAAGCAGAACCTAAAAGCCCAAGCTCTTCAGCTCCAAAAGCAACAACCACAAGGCTCCTGCGGGGCTTTTCATTCATTACAGCCAATTGCGAAGCCAACTGCATGATACCCACAGTGCCCGAAGCATTGTCATCAGCACCATAATGTGGTGCAATTGTATCCGGCACACGCGAGCCAGAACCCTGACCGCCCATTCCGAGATGATCGTAATGTGCACCCAAAACAACTACCTCTTCCTTCAATTTAGGATCAGTGCCATCAATCTTAAAAACAATATTTTGAGTTTTTACCTCCTGTCGTTCAAGAACAGTAGTGGCATTAATCACATTATTTTCAATGTGTTGCAATGAGCGCTGTCTATTTCCTGCCAATATTTCCAGGCTGTCGACCGAAAGCATATTAGCCAATAAAATGCTATCGGCCCAGGATCTTTTCAGGTCGATCACAGGAAGTCCGGCGCTAATAACAGAACGCTCGAAAAGCAGCGGTGTGATCTCGTCTTTTGGATCATTTTGAGTACCTCCAACAACCAAAAGCCCTGCTGCACCCTGATCTTTAGCATTAAGCGCTTTATTGCGCACTGTTGCAAAAGGAATAAAAGGGCTGTCGTTGTTTTCGGGTTCTGGATCGCCTTCAAGCACCAAAACCCATTTGTCTTTCACATCAAGTCCTTCGTAATCATTCCATTGCAAACTATCCAAATCCAACACAAGCCCATAGCCAGCAAACACAATGTCGGCTTCAACTGTCGCATTACTACTGAATGCATACAAACAGAAATCTTGTTCGAAAACAGCAGCTGTTCCGCTCACAGTCAGCTTGTTATCATCGGTAGCTTCGACGGAAGTAACCACCGAAAAATACTGAAATCCATTGTCAGCCATTGGTGTAAGCCCGGCTTTGACAAATGCTTCCCGAATAAAATCAGCAGCCAGCTGATCTTCGGGAGTTCCAGGAAAACGGCCTTTTAGCTCATCAGATGCGAGGTAACGCATTTGCTCCTGCATTTGCCGAATTTCGGCCTGTGGTTGCTGAGCCTGAGCCCAAAAAGAAAAAAGGATAAATATGGAAATAACTGAATAACGCATAGTTAGAATTTTTGTGCAAAAATACGCTTTTCAACTGATTTGAATACGGCCAAAAAACTCCTGAAATTTGCGATCTTTGTCAGCAAATAAGGAGTAATTTATGAAAAGCCGAAACCTCACCTTTGAACCCGAACTGGAAGCGATCATTAAAAAATGTGAAGCCTGCACCCTGTCGATGGTTGACGACGAAAACCAACCTTATGCCGTGCCCATGAACTTTGGCTACGAAAATGGCAGACTGTTTATACATTCGGCACCTGAAGGCAGGAAAATTGAAATTTTGAAAAAATATCCAAAAGTCTGTGTTACTTTTAGCACCGATCACGAACTTCGGTTTCAAAACAGCGAAGTTGCTTGTAGCTATTCGATGAAATATCGTTCGGTGCAGATAATGGGTGAAGTAATTTTTATTGAAGATATGGAAGAAAAACAGGCTGCACTCGACGTGATCATGCATCAATATACCGATAACGCATTCAAATACAGCGAACCAGCCCTGAAAAATGTATGTGTGATGGAAGTGCTTGTTAGGCAAATTAACGGAAGGGCTTACGGCTATTAAAAGATCAATAATCATTTAATTTTCTATGATAATGCTAAACCTAAAAACTTTGCTATTTGCATCAATTGCATTGCTGCTGCTATCGATCGGCACCAAGGCGCAATACATTACCCCCGGCAACAATCAGGCCTATACTTTGGCCGAGCTGGTTGATCTGAGTGACGGAACGGTAAGTTTCGAAAACGGAAGTTATTTCATCACTAACGCCTTAACTATTTCTGCTACAGACACTTTAAAGATCACCGAAGCCACAGTGCTGAAAATTGCTGCAGGCCTGCGTCCGGAGATTTTTGGCAGTTTTATTTCAAATCCCGAAAGTGGAGAAGTTTTCATTACTGCCGTAGATACCATCACTGCCGGACAGGGATTTAATGGCTTAAGGTTTGAAGATTCACAGGCCAATTATTTCGCCAACACGCATATCATGCATGGCGGAGGTATCTCTCTCATCGAAAGTGAAGCCACTTTTGAATATTGTACTTTTATTCACAACAGCTCATCCAATACCTCAAGTGTGATTAGCTACAGCAATTGTGACCCAATTATTCGTTATTGCCGATTTGTAGAAAACGAACGTTCAGCGATTGGGTCAGGCGCCAATACGGAAGGTTCGCCTCAGATTTATTTTAATGAATTCATCCACAATACCACCGACAACAGCAATCGTCCGCAACTTAATTTGGGACCCGGCGCTGCTGACAGTATTTATATCGTTGGTAACTATGTGGAAGGGGTTAACGATAATGTAGGCGGAATTTCTATCTCCAGTTTGGTTGGCGTAGGAAATACCAAAGCTGTTGTTTCGGGCAATACCATTGTGAATAACCGCTACGGCTATGCACAAATCGGCAATAACATCAGCAGCCGTATCAGCAATAATATACTCGAAGGCAATAACATTCAAAACGATCCAATGCTTGGCGGAAGCGGCCTAAATTTTTATGGCACCACAACCACCAACAAAGCCATTATTCGTAATAATATTATTTCGGGCAATTTGTGGGGAATTACCACGCAAGAAACTGTTGACATTAATCTCGGCACAGCCATGGATCCGGGTGGAAATGTTTTTTATGAGAATGGCAACACAGGAGAAATCTATGCTTTTTATAACAATACGGCCGAAGACGTGAGTGCTTTTGGTAATTATTGGGGAACCAATGATTTAGCCACAGCCGAGAATTATATTTTTCATCAACCCGATGATGGCACACTCGGGCTGGTAACCTATGAACCCATTAAAACGCTGGAGCCCGAATTTTTATCATTCGATCTGGTGGCAAGCAACAATCCGCAGCTTGAAAACAATATTTCCGGAACGATTGATCCTGAGAATTTTACTGTTACGCTCGAAGTTCCGGCAGGCATTTCGCTTACAAACCTGACCCCAACCTATACTGTTGAGCTGGGCGTTAGCGGCGATCCCGCTTCGGAAGTAGCCCAGGATTTCAATGAAAATGTTGTTTATACGCTAAGCACCCCTCACGGTTCAGAAGCCGAATGGACGGTAATTGCCAATCAGCAATCCACCGCCTTTGACCTGACTTTTATGGTTGAAGATGAGGATGGTATTGCCATTTCCGGAGCTGAAATCATCTTGGAAGGAATTGGCACACAAAGCACCAATGACAGTGGCATTGCCATTTTTGAATCCCTGGAGCCTGGAACTTATACTTATGAAGTGAATGTTGAAACTTATGAGCCTGTAAACGGATCGGTGGAACTAATCGATGAAAACATCACAGAACTCGTTGTAATGGACATTTTTGTGAATTTAGATGAAACGACTCAAAAGGCTATCCAAATCTATCCCAATCCTGTTCAGGATGTGTTGCAAATTAAGGGATTGTCAACTGAAAGTAATGTGATAAAAATCATTGACCTCCAAGGAAAAGTAGTTTTTGAAACTACACTTAATACCTCTAAGCAATTAGATATTAGTAATTTAAAAAATGGATTTTATTTTATACAACTAGATAATGCTTATACGACACTACCAATAAAGTTTCTTAAAAATTAATACTTAGTTGGTTTTGAAAATAATTGAAGTCAAACAATATGAAAAATACACCGCTGCTCACTTTAATCATCCCCGCCTACAACGAAGCCAGAACTATTGAAGATGTGCTGGATAAAATCCATAAAAGCATTTCTTCCAACCACATTAGTACACAGCTGGTTGTGGTGGATGATGCCTCCAAAGATGAAACCCTGATTCGGGTCGAAGACTGGCATAAACGTAATCCGGAAGTTCAGCTTATAGCTATTGCTTCACAGCCCAATCGTGGAAAAGGATTTGCCATCAGAAAAGGGATTGAAGCAGCCGAAGGCGATTATATTCTAATTCAGGATGCAGATCATGAATATGATCCCCGCGAATATCCCAAACTGCTGGCTCCGGTGCTGGATGGCATGGCTGATGTGGTTTACGGGTCGCGTTTTATTGGGGGCAATCCACATCGGATTTTGTTTTTCTGGCATTCGATAGGAAACAAGTTTTTGACTTCTGTTTCAAATATGTTCACCAACCTGAACCTCACGGATATGGAATCAGGCTACAAACTTTTTAAGCGCGAAATCTTGCAATCAATACCGTTAAAAGAAAACCGCTTTGGTTTTGAACCCGAAGTAACAGCTAAAATTTCGCGCATCAAAGACATTCGGATATATGAAGTTGGGATTTCCTATTATGGACGAACCTATGCCGAAGGTAAAAAAATCAACTGGCAGGATGGGTTTAGAGCAATTTGGTGTGTGTTGAAGTATAATATTTTTAGCCGTTGAAAGTTAATCCGCTTCGCTCAGCAATTCAACCTTAAAATCATCCAAATAAACAGGCAGTTCTCCTTTCAGCCAAAATGTAGTCCGAAAAGGATCTGATTCTTTTCTCACTTCTGGGGTTAGGTAGTAAAACTCAACCTTGTTCCAGGTATTTAATCGAAGCGTTTGATCATCTAATTGTTTTCCATAATAAGAATAGGCATATCCTTTGTGCATAAAAGTAGCAGTATAAACAAGCGGGTTTTCTAATGGCGGATATATTGGATAAATATTAGCAGTTACCTTCAAAATGGCGTACTCATTTACATGCATATCTTCGTATGTAATTTGAAAATGAGGAGAAAATGGATTTTGCTTGTTGAGTTCAAAAACCTTTCCATCAGACCCTTTCACAAGATTAGTATCTGGATTAATCCCCACATCTTCAAAATCATAAAATCCTAACAATCTAGTTTTAAATATTTTACCCGAATTTAAAATCTCCTCAGGTGATTTTGATCGGTCCACCAATAATTTTTCAGTTGCTCCTGCAGGAATACTTGTCTTCAAAAAAACACTTTTGTAATAGGGTTTTGTCATGCGCGATGTATGGATAATGCCATTCAAAAACTGCCAGCTCTGGAAAAGATTAAAAACAACTAAACCTGCTAATACGAAAACCAAAAATATCCGCCATATGATTTTCTGTTTTTGAAACACGTTTTCAATCAATGAACCCAATGGAAGACTCAAAAAGACATACATCGGAATTAAAGCGCGCTGACTATAACAATCTGCATACCACCAGCATGACCAACTTGCAACAACATAAAAAGCAATGACAAAGAAGATGAAGACACTCAAAAACTGATTTCTCATATCTTTGTAAAGTGTAACAAAACCAGCCAAAGCAAAAACCATAACAGGTGTGTAAATGAGCCAGCCTTTCCTAAAACTGAATAATACCTGAGTTAAATAAGGGGTAAAAAATTCCATCCCTTCACCCGCATTATTGCCGTAACTGTTAAACAAAAACTTACCGGTAAACACTTTGAAATAAATCAATTGTAAAGCTCCAAAACCAAAAATAATCAAGCCAGCTGCAAGAACACTTCGCCAGTTCTGATAAAAAAGTTGAAGCTTATGAATGAAATCTGCTTTGTTTCTAACATTCCATAATAGTGGTACCAGAACCACCAAAATTTCGGTTGGCCGCGACAATGCAGCAACACCAATAACAATTCCGAGCGCAATGGCGTATTTCAACCCTGGCTTTTCATGCCATTTAATTGTAAAATAAAGTATAAGCGCAAATAAAGTAAACAGATAATTATGCGACATTAAGCCCTGCCCGTGAAAAACGGTATGCACCAGGTAATTGGTTCCAAAAACTATAATCAGCAAAATCGCAGCAACGGTAGCTGGTTTAAAAAAATGTTTGAGTGATTTCCAAAAAACAACCAATCCTATAATGGTGTAAACAAAACTACCATACACCAAACTTGCCTGGTATGGAAATGAAAACCCATCTGCCGGATAAGCTGAAAGCAAGGCCCAAAAATGACCAATAAAAAACCAGGGCAAATAAAGCATGGCCATTCCCATAGGATATTTTAACACCCAGCCTCCATCAACACCTGGCATTGCTTGATAAAAAGTAGAAGTGTTATGATAAGTATCCAGAATATGTGTGATAGTAGCAAAATCATTTATACCCAGATCATTATAAATGAATAAAAGTGGAAGATAGAGGTAATAACCGAAAATATCCCAGGATAAAACATTGTGCGGGAAATGAGATGTGACAGCATAACCCAATATCAGCAGGATAAAAACAACTAAAATCGAACCTTTTGTTTTTGAAAATATTTTCATATCCAAAGAATTAACTTAATTCGTAATAAATTAACTTGCGCTGCACACATTTAAATTCTTAAATCATTTTTCCATTCAAAGAATAATCTTCAAAAACATACAGTTTGGTTATCCTTACAATACAGTATTATTATTCCGGCTCAAATACATAGATTCCTTTGCGAGCTTTCTCCATATCAGGGATTGTTACTAAATTATAATACTCTCCATATGGCTTAAGCTTTAAAAACTGATGCCAATAGGCCTCTTTATTCATACCTACATAATGTATGGACCCAAAATAATACTGGCGTGTTTGAAAATAACTGAAAGCAATTAAAGCAAGAACTATCAAGAATGCCGGGATTTTAAGCAATAAAAACTTCTTACTAAAAAGCCATTGGGCAAAAGCACCGAAACCAAGCGCATAAAGCGTATAACTCTCAATATATGCTCGCAAGCCAAATCCTCCTCCATACCACCATGACCACCAGCTTGAAATGATATATATATTGATCAGGCTGAAAACAAGTATGGGTAAAACAATGCCTTTTCTCTTTTTCCAAAGAAAAGTAAATCCAATAAAAGCCAATATTATTATCGGTGTGTATACTAACCAACCCTTTCTGTAGCTAAATAAATTATTAAGCAATTGTGGGTTATCAAAGAAAAAACCCTGTTCATCACCATATCCATTATAAAAGTAGGTGCCAGCCACATGTTTCCAATAAAGCAACTGCGGAATCCAGATTAAAATTGCAAATGCAAGTATTGCTAAAAGGGAACTGTAATGCTTTAAAAAGAAATTATACTTAGATTTCAAATCACCTATCGAGCTCACATTCCACAAAACAAACACAATTCCTACGATAGCATTAGTTGGTCTTACTAATGCTATTAATCCACTTGTTATGCCCAGTAATACAGCCCACTTCAATTTTGGTTGTTCATGCCATTTTATCGTCAGCATTAAAAAACAGCTGAATAGGAAAAAACTATAAGCATGACTCATTGTTGGCTCTGCAGTTTCGTAATGAAAAAGATTTGTACCCAAAACCGTCATAAGCAAAGCTAGTGCTGTGGCTGGTTTTGAAAAATATCGAAGTAGTACTTTTCGCAAAATCCACAAAGACAATAACAGATAAATCCAACCGCCAATGATTAATCCAAGACGATATGGTGTTGAAAAGCCATCTGCGACTCCCCCATTAAATAAAACAACAGCATGCGTTACCAAAAAAGCTGGTGCAAATAAGATCGACATTCCCATGGTTGTCATAATTCCATTTTTGCCAATTGGCGTTCGAATAGGCCAAAACTTTTTCTGATAGGCACTTGGATTTTCAGAAACGAAAGAAAGATCAATATCATTATAAATTATTGATGCAGGCAAATACGCATAATAATGAATTACATCAGATGCAATGATGCGATCTTCCCTTTCATAATATTTTAAGTCCAGGGCATAAACTATCGTAAATGCTACAATAAAAAACAGGCTTACTTTTGAAAGGTCTACATTCTTAAGGAAATCGTAGAATTTATGAATTGCAAATTTCACATCTCAATTTTTTTACTTTCAGCAAAAATACTAAATAATGATGTGTCTGATTGCTTCAATTTACTCTAAAAATTTGTAGTTATCAAAGCGCCAGATTTCTAAATCTTTCATTGTTTGAAATGTATCTCAGACTGATTTTTATCAAATACCTAAACTTCTTATCGTTAGGAAATTCTAATGAACAAAAATTTTCATTTTAAAGGTTTCGACAATTTAAGTTACAATTGAAAAACAAAAACCCTCAACCCGAAGGCTGAAGGCATTGCTGATGAGAAAAAATTATTGGTCGTCTAAAACGCGTACATCAGTTTAACACCTGCGCGGAAAAAGTTCGCTCCGCCCAATGTGTAGCGTACTTCGGGAGTCAGTACCAGCTGTTCAGTTAGCGGCACATCAAGGCCTAATCCGAGGTTTACGCCAATATCGGAGCCGGTAGCATTAGCGCCACCACCAAAGAAATCGTTAAATTCATCGCCAAAATCAACTTTCCAGAAGGTCATATTTAGGCCGCCAATGGCGTAAAGCCCACCTAAATTCTCGATAGCAGTAAGCTGGTAATTCACATCCAGGTCCAGAACCGACCAGGAAACGTAATCCTTTTTCAGGAAAAAGGTGAAAGCAGGTGCTGCTGCCCAGCTTTCGTTAAAACTGTACTTTCCGTTGAGGCTGAAACCGATATTGTTGATATCGCTTCCGAAAACAACGCCTGCTCCTGCGCTCACCTGAGCCTGAAGCTGTGCTGCTGCAAAAAGAACAACAGCCAAAATAAGAGATTTGATTAAGTTTTTCATGTGTTTAAAATTTTGATTTGGTTATTAAAGTATTGCGTGTGTTTATCTCCCGCAGATCGCGCAGATTATCGCGGATCTTTTTTTATTTACAGCTGCTAAATCTGCAAAATCTGCGAAATCTGCGGGCTTAATTTCAGCGTGATTTGAATACTGATTATTTCTCATTAAATGCTTTCTGTTTGATTTGGTTATTAAAGTATTGCGTATGTTTTTCTCCCGCAGATCGCGCAGATTACCGCGGATCTTTTTTTATTTACAGCTGCTAAATCAGCGAAATCTGCGGGCTTAATTTCAGCGTGACTTGAATACTGATTATTTCTCATTAAACGCTTTCTGTTTGATTTGGTTATTAAAGTATTGCGTGTGTTTTCTCCCGCAGATCGCGCAGATTATCGCGGATCTTTTTTTAT
>Ga0100391_1000077_pt1 | contig 117788 bp, 119 predicted proteins | sample CryGeymeta201515_FD_81541 | JGI IMG/M metagenome (GOLD analysis project Ga0100391, IMG submission 81541) | Groundwater microbial communities from Crystal Geyser aquifers in Utah, USA - Crystal Geyser metaG 2015-15 | ecosystem: Environmental > Aquatic > Deep subsurface > Groundwater | place...
CGCGCTCACGCATTCGGTCTTGGCGCTGTTCATGTCCGTGTGCCTGCTGGCCCTGGTCTGGCGCGCGTTGATGCGGGGCGGCTGGGGTCATTATCTGGCGGTGGGCGTGGCGGGGGGGCTGACCGTTCTGGCAAAGTACAACGCGGCGCTCTGGCCGCTGGCGCTGTTGCTGGCGGCGATGGCGTCGCCCGATTTGCGGCGGCGGATCAGGCCGGAGCGGCTGGCTGTCGCAGCGCTGGTGGCCGCGGCGGTGGTCGCGCCGCACGGCCTGTGGCTATGGGAGAACGGCGCGATGGGCGGCGCGGGCTTTGACAAGCTCGGCGTGCAGGGCAGCGCGGCGCTGGCGCGCCTGCAGGGAACCGGTGCTCTGGTGGCGGCGCTTGTGGCGTTTGTGGCGCTGGCACTCGTCGTGATCGGACCTGCCTGGTGGCTGCGGGGCGGGGCCCGGCCCGCACCGCGGCTCTTGGCCTTCATGGCACTGGCGGGCGCGATGGCGTTGCTGGTCCTGTGGGTCTTTGTGCTCATCAGCGGCGCGACGGCGATCAAGGAGCGCTGGCTGCTGCCCGTGCTCTGGCCGGTCGTGCCGGCGGCGCTGCTCTGGCTCTGGCCGCAAATCGGCCTGCGCGGGCGGCGATGGCTCGGTGGCGGGATCGCGGCGCTCTGGCTTGTCGCGATGGCGCTGTTGCCCTGGGCGAGCCTGCGCGACCCCGGCTACCGGGCCGCCGACTTTGGCGTGCTGAACGACAGGCTCGACCCGGATCTGCCCGTCGCCTCCGACAGCCTGTGGCTGCTGGGCAACCTCGCGCTGATCGCGCCCGAGCGACGGCTTGTCTGGGGCGCGTGGCCTGAGGGCCCGTATCTGTGGCTCGCGCGCGGCGTCGAGGGGGCAGGCGTGATCGACATCTCGCGCGGCCTGAGGCCCTATCCGGTGAGCGTGACCCTGACCGGCGACTAGGTCTTTTCGCGCTTGAGCCCGCGCGCGAGGATCAGCGCGAGGATCGCACAGCACAGGATGCCGATGGCCACCGGCAGGGGCGTGCCGTCGAACATCTGCCCGATGGGGGCCGCGATGATGACCGATCCGACCGTGGCGAGTGCCGCGATGGTCGAGGCCGCCATGCCCGCGATATGGCCCATCGGCTCCATCGCCAGGGCGTTGAGGTTGCCGATGGTCAGCCCGCCCTGAAAGAACACAGAGGAGGTCCAGACGAGGAACACCACGAACTCCGGTCCCTGTCCGATCGGCCCAAGCACCGCCGCGATCATCAGCGAGGAGATCACGATCTGGATTTGCAGGATGCCCCGGATGATCCGCCGCATCCCGATCCGCACGACCAGCCGGGAATTGACCCAGCCGGCCAGTGCCGAGATGACCGCGATCCCGGCGAACCAGAGCGGAAATTCATCGCCCCGCCCATAGCTGCGGTCAAAGAGCGGCTGCACGGTGGACAGCATCGCAAAGAGCATGGAGAAGGACAGCGTCTGCACCATTATCGACAGGCGCACGGTGGGGTGGCGCAACACCTCGCGCAGCGCCTCCCACAAGAGACCCGCGCGCAAGGGGCGGCGGTCTTGTGGGGCCAGTGTCTCGGGCATGCGCAGTCCGTGCCACAGGATCGACAGCAGCGAGAACAGGATGAAGGCCGCAAAGACGCTGCGCCAGCCAAAGCCCGCGATGATCAGCGCACCGATCGAGGGCGCGACGGCCGGAACGACCATGAAGACGATCATGACAAAGGACATGATCCGCGCCATGTCGCGCCCGGCATAAAGGTCGCGCACGGTCGCCAGCGCCACCACGCGCGGCCCGGCCGCGCCCAGCCCCTGCAACAGCCGCGCCGCCAGCACCCATTCGAGCGACGGCGCGACATAGGCAAGCGCCGCGCCTGCGCAATAGAGCAGCGCGCCGCCGAGGATCACCGGCTTGCGCCCCCAGGCATCCGACAAAGGCCCGGTAAAGAGCGTCCCCAGCCCCATGCCCAGCACGAAACTCGACAGGATCAGTTGCGCGCGGTTGGGGTTGGCGGGGGTCAGCTCTGCGCCGATATCGTCGAGCGCGGGCAGCATCGCGTCGATGGAAAAGGCGACGGTGGCCGTCAGCATTGCCATCATCGCGACGAATTCGACCTGTGACAGGGCAGGGCGGCGGGGTGCGGTCAGGGCCGGCTGGGTCATGCGGAGCGCGCCTGCGTGATCTCGGCGATCACGCGGTCCCAGACCTCGGGCGGCTGCGCGCCGGGCACGGCGTGGCGGTGATCGACAATGAAGGTCGGCACCGCCGTCACGCCCATGTCGCGGCTCTGCGCGTCGCGGGCGCGGATGTCGTCGAGGTCGGCGTCGCTCGCGAGCAGACGGGCCACCAGCGCCGCGTCCATCCCGGCGCTGTCGGCGATGTCGGCCAGAACTTCTGCCTTGCCGATGTCGCGCCCCTCGCTGAAATAGGCGCGAAACAGCGCGCCGACGACCGCCGTCTGGCGACCTTCGATCCCGGCCCAATGGATCAGCCGGTGCGCATCGAGCGTGTTGGGCGTGCGCTCCATCGCCTCGAAGTCAAAGGTCAGCCCCGCCGCCTCGGCCGCGGCGAGCACCTGCGCATAGGCGCGCACGGCGTTGTCCTTGCCGCCGAACTTGGCCTCCAGATAGGCGCGCCGGTCAGCCCCTTCGCGCGGCATGTCGGGGTTGAGCTGGAAGGGGTGCCATTCGACCTCGAACGGGTGGTCGGGGGCCCGTTCGAGCGCGCGCTCGAGGTTGGTCTTGCCGATGTAGCACCAGGGGCAGATCGGGTCGGAAATGATGTCGAGTTTGATCATGCGAGGCCCTCTGACGTTGCGCGCCCTTGGCTAGCCTGCGCAGGCGGGATGCGCAACCGGCCAGGGGCCGGTCTGCGGATGGAAAGGTCCGGGGCTCTGCCCGTCGTCCATTGTGCTTGCACCAATGGCGCACAATGGACGACCTCCGGGAACTTTCTGGCCAAAAGATGATCAGGCCTGTCAGATCACCAGATCGGCGGCGCCGAGCACGATCTGCCCGGCGCCGATGGTGGCATCAGCCGCGAGGCCCAGCGGATTGCAGGCCGCGAGCAGGAGGCCCGCGGCGAGCAGAAGGATGAGCCTAGTCTTCATACCACCACACATCGGGCTGCCAGCCCGGCCAGTCGCCAAAGAGCGGCAGCGCCTCAGGATAATGCAAGCTGCGCGCATGGGCGATGCGGCTGATGTTCCACTGATAGATCGGGATCACATAGCGCCCGGTCGTGAGCACCCGGTCGAGCGCCTGCGCGGCGGCGAGGAAATAGCTTTGCTCCTCCGAGGTCAGCAGGACATTGATCAGGCTGTCGACCGCTTCGGATTTCACGCCCATCAGGTTGCGTCCGCCGATGTCGTCGGCCTGACGCGTGCCCCAGTAGAGGTTCTGCTCATTGCCCGGCGACAGCGACATGGCGCGACGGAAGTAGGTCATGTCAAAGTCGTAATTATCGGTGCGTTCACGATATTGTGCGGCGTCCACATTGGTCACCGTGGCGGTGATGCCCAGCCGGGTGAGGCTTTGCACGAACATGTCGATGATCGCCTGATTCTCCGACGATCCGGTCTGCAACAGGATGTCGAAGGTGAAAGGCGTGCCGGCCGCGTCCTTGAGCACGCCGTCCTGCACCGTCCAGCCGGCCTCTTCCAGAAGCGCCAGCGCCGCGGTGGTGCCGGGGCGGTTGCGCTCGGTGCCGTCGCCCACGGGCAGGCTGTAGCCCTCGATCGCGCCGGGCAGCAGGTCGGCGGCAAAGGGTTCGAGCAGTTCCAGCACGCGGCCGGTGGCGGGGCCAGCGTCCATGCCCAGCGGCGAGTTCGAGAAATAGGAGGTGATGCGCGGCTGCGCGGAGCCGGTCATCGCCTCATTGATGAACTCGAAGTTGAAGGCATGCAGCATCGCGTCGCGCACCCGCCAGTCGGCAAACACCGGCTTGCGCGTATTCATGACAAAGCCGGTCATGCCCGAGGGACGCTGATGGGGCATCTCGGTCATCACGATGTCGCCCGACTGCACCAGCGGAAAGTCGTATTGCGAGGTCCAGCGCGCCACGTTGGTCTCGCGGGTAAAGTTCACCTCGCCGGTCTTGAACGCCTCGAAGGCCGCGGTCTCGTCGCCGAAAAAGTCGAACCGCACCTCGTCAAGGTTCATCATGCCCCGGCGAAAGGGGATGTCGGCGCCCCAGTAGTCGGGATTGCGGCGCAGGGTGACGTAGCGACCCGCCTCGAAGTCGGCCACGACATAGGGGCCCGAGGTGATGGGGATGACATCGAGCCCGCTTTCGGCGAAATCACGGCCTTCCCATTGGGCCTTTTGCAGGATCGGACGCAGGCCCGCGATCAGCGCCAGTTCGCGGTCCTCTTCGGCAAAGGTGATGCGCACCGACCGCTCACCGGTGGCCTCGATGCGCGCGACCTTGGTCCAGAAGCCGGCGTACCGGCCATGGCCCTGGGTGCCCAGCGTCTCATAGGACCAGATCACATCCTCGACCGTCACCGGGCTGCCGTCGGAAAACCGCGCCTCCGGGCGCAGCACGAATTCGACCCATTCGCGATTCGGGCCGGTCTCGACCGATTCGGCCAGAAGGCCGTAGAGGCTGAAGGGTTCGTCGAGGCTGCGGCCCATCAGGCTTTCGGAAATCATGAAGGTGAGCTGCCAGGGGACGCTGCCCTTCTGGATGTAGGGATTGAGGCTGTCAAAGGTGCCGACCTCGGCCGTGACCACCCGCCCGCCGCGCGGCGCGTCAGGGTTGGCATAGGGCAGGGCCACAAAATCGGGTGGTAGGGCCGGGTCGCCATACATAGCTATGCCATGCATCGGCTCGGCCAGCGCCCCGCCTGCGCCCAGGACGAGGGCAAGCGCTGCGGCAAACCCGCGCAGTTTCACGAAAAACTCTGATGTCATTTTGGCGACAATCCCTCTGCTCCCAGTGTTTGTTGGCGCCCAGCCTACTGCGGCGTTCGTGCATTATCAAACTTTTAGCTTGGAGAGCGGCGCGGGATTGCCTATAAGTATCTCACTGCTCGATAGGTTTCTTGCCTGTATGAAACCTGCCTCAATAACTCAACGCCCGCTTCGTGCGGGCGTTTTTTTTGGCCGGACGCCGGCGGGCATTGCCCGAAGTCATGGCAATCGTGGGTTGCGGCGCCCGGCGGCAACGGGCCATCTGTCAGGGCAAGGCGCATGAGCGGGGCAAGCGCGCCCATGCGGCACAGGCCCAATGGCGCACAGAGAGGGAAAAGTTTCATGTCACTTCACGGCAAGACCGCCATCATCACCGGATCGACTTCGGGCATCGGACTCGGCATCGCGCGCGAACTCGCGCGGGCGGGGGCGGATGTGGTGCTCAACTCGTTCTCCGATTCGCCCGAGGATCACGCCGCCGCCCGCGATATTGCGGCCGAATACGGCGTCACCGCCCGCTATATCCAGGCCGACATGTCCAAGGGCGAGGAGGCCCGCGCGCTGGTTGAACGGGCCGGCGTCTGCGACATCCTCGTCAATAACGCCGGTATCCAGCATGTCTGTGCGATCGAGGATTTTCCGGCCGCGAAATGGGACGCGATCATCGCGATCAACATGTCCTCGGCCTTTCACACCACTGCGGTTGCGCTGCCGCTGATGCGCAAGGCCGGCTGGGGCAGGGTGATCAACATCGCCTCTGCCCATGGCCTGACCGCCAGCCCCTACAAGAGCGCCTATGTCACAGCGAAACACGGGATGGTGGGGTTCACCAAGGTGACCGCGCTCGAAACCGCGCGGGAGCCGATCACCGCCAATGCGATCTGCCCGGGCTATGTCCTCACCCCGCTGGTCGAGGCGCAGATCCCCGACACGATGGCGAAATACGGCATGGGCCGCGAGGAGGTGATCGAAAAGGTGCTGCTCGAACGCCAGCCGTCCAAGGAATTCGCGACAGTGGGCCAGCTTGGCCAGACGGCGGTATTCCTGTGCTCGGACGCGGCCGCGCAGATCACCGGCACGACGATCAGCGTCGATGGCGGCTGGACCGCGCTATGATCCGCGTCAACCTCGCGCTGCAAGGGGGCGGTGCGCATGGCGCCTTTACCTGGGGCGTGCTGGACCGCCTGCTGGACGCGCCCGACATCGAGGTTGCGGCGATTTCGGGCACTTCGGCGGGGGCGATGAACGCCGCCGCCTTCAAGGCCGGGATGATCGCCGGCGGGCGTGCCGGGGCGAGGGCCGAACTCGCGTCGCTGTGGGAACAGGTTGGCGCGGTGACAGGCCCGGTCTGGGCCGCGTGGCTCACCGCGCTCGCGCCATCGGTGCCCGCGCTGGCGCAGGCGCTGCGCTATTCGCCCGCCTTTGCCGCCGTAGAGGCGCTGGAGCGGTCGCTGTCGCCCTATGCCTTCGGGCCGATGTTGCAAAACCCGCTGCGCCGCATCGTCGAGGGGTTCCGCTTCGAGGCTGTCTGCGCGAGCGCCGGTCCGGCGCTGTTCATCGGTGCCACCAACGTGCGCAGCGGCAAGATCAAGGTCTTTCGCGGCGACGAGATCACGCCGGAGGCGATCCTGGCGTCGGCCTGCCTGCCGACCCTGTTCCAGGCGGTCGAGATCGAAGACCCCGCCACTGGCCGCATCGAGGCCTATTGGGATGGCGGCTATACCGGCAACCCGGCGCTCTTTCCGCTCTTTGCACCCGATCTGCCCGACGACATCGTGGTGGTGAACGTCAACCCGCTCTACCGCGATGCGCTGCCCTATGACACGCTGGCAATCCAGAACCGCATCAACGAGATCAGCTTCAACGCCTCGCTCCTGCGCGAAATGCGCGCGATCCATTTCGTCAATCGCCTGCTGGGGGAAGGCGTGGTCGCGCGCGGCGCCAAGAAGGGCGTGCTGCTGCACATGATTGCGGATGACGCGCTGATGAACGACCTCAACGTGGCGACCAAGACCGTCGCGGTGCCGGTGATCCTCGCGCGCCTGCGCGATGCGGGTTTCGCTGCGGCCGACCGTTTTGTCCGGGCACACAAGGGCGACCTGAACCAGCGGTCCTCGGTCGATATGGCCGCGATGTTCGGCTAGCGGTGCAACACCAGCCCTGCGGCCAGAGCCCACATCACGACCCCGATGCCGGCATCGAGCCATTGCCAGGCCCTGGCCGATTGCATCACGGGGGCCAGCAACCGCGCGCCATAGCCCAGCGAAAAGAAAAACAGGAATGACGCCGTGATCGCGCCCACCCCAAAGGCGATCCGCGCCGCGTCGCCCTCATAGCGGGTCGAGATCGCCCCGATCAGCCCCAGCGTATCCAGATAGACATGCGGGTTGAGCCAGGTGAACCCCGCCGCGATCGCGATCGTGCGCCCGAGGCTTGCCGACTGCCCGGCCAGCACCATCGCATAGTCGCCCCGCAGCGCGGCGCGCAGCCGCAGCGCGCCATAGACCGCCAGAAACCCCGCCCCGCCCCATGTCATCACCGCCGGCAGCGCGGGAAAGCGCGCGACGACCGCGCCAAAGCCCGCCACACCCGCGCCGATCAGCAGCGCATCCGAGGCGGCGCAGAACAGGCAGAGCGCAAACACATGCGCGCGGAGCAGCCCCTGACGCAGCACAAAGGCGTTCTGCGCCCCGATGGCGAGGATCAAGGACAACCCCGTCACAAAACCGGTGAGAGCCGCACCCGTCACGTCAGACCACGCGCCATCGCTTCATCTTGCCCAAAATATCCTCGCCGAAGGCATCCATCACCGCCGCTTGCGCCGCCGCTGTCGGGACAGGGCCCTAGCCCCGCTTCTCCTGTCGCTCCGGCAGGACCTGCGCGGCTTCGCCCGGGGCGTCGCGGTCGGCGGGATAGACCAGCCCGGCCGAAATCACCAGCTTGGCCGCATCCTCGACGCTCATGTCCAGTTCGATGATATCCCTGCGCGGCAGGAACAGCAGGAACCCCGAGGTCGGGTTGGGCGTGGTCGGCATGAACACGGTCAGGATCTCGTCCTGCGCGCCCAGCTTGCGCAGCACCTCGCCCTTGGCCGTGGTCGAGATAAAGGCGATGGCCCAGACACCGGGGCGCGGATGCTGGATCAGGCAGGCCTTGTCGAAACTGGTCTCGGTCTGGGCAAAGACGGTCTCGGCAATCTGCTTGACCCCATTGTAGATCGAGCGCACGACCGGCATCCGGCCGACGAGGCTCTCGCCCCAACGGATGAAGGACCGGCCCACCAGCCCCTTGGCGATCCAGCCCACCAGCACGGTGAACACCAGGAAAAAGATCACGCCGACGCCCCGCGGGTTGAGCGCGATCATGTCCTCGCCCTCGCCGCCGAACCAGCGGTTGATCAGCGCTCCGGGCTTGTAGGGCTCGGGCACAAAGGGCAGCACCCAGCCATCGACCCAGCCGACCACGGTCCAGATCAGCCAGACCGTCAGGCCGATGGGCGCGATCACGACCACGCCGGCAAGGAAATTGTTGCGCAGCCCGCCAAGCAGGCTGAAGCGGCGCTTTGAGGGATCGGGCGTTGTCACGAATGCCGTCCTGCAAGGATCACAGCCTCGTATCTAGGCCCGGTGCCGCGACACTGCAATGACAGCGCCGGCCCTGCCAGGGTGTTATTTTGCCCCGCCCGCCGCCGCCGCCCCGCCCACCGGCGCCGCCCCGCCCGCCAGCGCCGCCGCGATCCCGGCGGCAAGTCGCGCATTGCCCCGCACCAGCGCGATATTGGCGGTGAGCGAGCGGCCCTCGGTCAGCACGAAAAGCCGGTCGAGCAGGAATGGCGTGACCGCCTTGGCCGCGATCCCCCCCGCCTGCGCCTCGGCCAGCGCCTGCGCGATGTAGGGCGCCAGTTGCGCGGCCGGGATCTCGTGTGCGGCCCCGATCGGATTGGCGACAAGCTGCCCGCCGGGCAGCCCCATCGCGCCGCGCATCACATGCGCCGCCGCAATCTCGGCCGCGCTGTCCATGCGCAGCGGCGCGGGCAGGTCCGACGTGGCCGACCAGAAGGCGGGCAGGCTGTCCTGTCCGAACACGATCACCGGCACGCCCAGCGTCTCGAGCACCTCATAGGTCTTGGGCAGATCGAGGATCGCCTTGGCCCCGGCCGCCACCACCGTCACCGGGGTCTGGGCTAGCTCCTGCAGGTCGGCCGAGATGTCGAATGTGCTCTCTGCCCCGCGATGGACCCCGCCGATGCCGCCGGTGGCAAAGACCGCGATACCGGCAAGCCGCGCCGCGATCATCGTGGCGGCCACCGTCGTGGCGCCGGTGCCCCCCGTGGCGATGCAGGCCGCCATGTCGGCGCGCGACAGCTTTGCCACCTGCCGCGCCTGGCCCAGCGTATCAAGCTCCCCGTCCGTCAGCCCGATATGCAGCCGCCCGGCGATCACCGCGATGGTGGCGGGCACGGCACCTGCGGCGCGCACCTCGGCCTCGACCGCGCGGGCGGTCTCGACGTTCTGCGGCCAGGGCATGCCATGGGTGATGATCGTGCTTTCCAACGCGACGATGGGCGCCCCGGCCGCCTGCGCGGCCGCCACTTCGGGCGAGAATGTCATCGGAACGGTCATGGTGTCTCTCCTGATACGAATGTCGCCGCCGCCTCGACCGCGCGGGCCAGCGCCGCGGCCGGGTCCAGCCCCTGCGCCTCGGACGCGACATGCGCCGCCATGAATGTGTCGCCCGCCCCGGTCACACGCGCGACCTGCACCTGCGGCGGGATCAGGGTGAGCCGCCGCGCGCCGCAGGCCTCGGACGCCGCGCGCCCGCCATCTGTGACCAGCACCCGGTGCGCCCCGCGCGCGCAGAGCCCCGCCGCCGCCGCCGCGGCACTGTCAAAGACGCGATTGCACAGGATGCCCGCCTCTTCGAGGTTGACATAAAGCGTCGCCGACGGATGCCCCAGCAACGCCAGCAGGCGCGCGGCCTTGCCCGGGCTCGCTGGCGCGACCCGCAGGTCGGAGCGTGCAAAGAGCGGCGACTGCGCGATCTCGGCCAGCAGGTCCGGCGTCAGGTTCCCGTCCAGCGCCACAAGGCCCGCCCAGGGCGTTTGGGCAGACCCCAGACGGCCATCGGCCAGCGGCGCGAGGATCTTGGCCCCCGCCTGTTCGAGTGAATGGGCATCGGCAATCGCTGCCACCAGCCCGCCCGCGCCCTCGATCGCCATATAGACATCGGTCGGCAGATCGTCAGACCGGTAAAGGTGGCCGGTCACAAGGCCCATCCGTGCGGACTGCGCCACCAGCTCGTCCCCCTCGGCGTCGCGGCCGATGGCAGAGAGCAGGGCAGGGCGCATGCCAAAGCGGCGCAGCGTCATCGCGATGTTCATCGCCACCCCGCCCGGCAAGCGGGTGATACGGCCCGGCACATCGGCGCCCAGCCGCATCTGGCTCGCCGTGCGCCCGATCACGTCCCACAGGACAGAGCCGATGCAGAGAATGTCGGGTGTGCCGGTCATGCGCCGTCATTGGCGCAGGGCCTCTGCGCCGTCAATCCGCCACGGCCGCCGGCACCGCAAATGTCAGCGCGGCCCAGAGTGTCTCCCACACCGCGCCGGTCTCTTCCGCCAGCGCCGCCGACGGCGCGCGCAGCACGACATGATCGGCGAGGTAGCTGTGACCGGGCTGCACGGGCAGGATGGCGATCCCTTCGGCATTGGTGCGGTGCAGGGTGATGGTCACGCTGCCATCGGGCGCCTTGTCAAAGAGTTCGACCTGGCTGTAGGCCTCGACCCCGTCCTGCCAGAACACCTGCACCCGCATCCCCCCGGCCAGATCGGCGGTATAGGGGTTGTCGAGCGCCACGATCTCGACCGCGAGCCCCGCGCGCGCATCATCGCCCGCCGCGTCACCGACCCCGATCAGCGCCTTGCTGTAGCGGGTATAGGCCTCGCCAAAATCCGCCTCGGGCAGGCCGCGCGACAGATGCCGCTCGCGCACCGCCTGAAAGTCCTTGTGCGCGACAAAGCGGTCAAAGGCGGCATAATCGGCGTATTTCACCACCGAAACGGTCGAGACATAGACCGCCCGGTGCAGCCCTTCGCCCAGAGGGGCACTGTCCATCGCGGGGTTTGCACCCATGCGCGCCTCGACCGGGGCGACCTCATCGCCCAGCATCACTTCAAAGCGGACAATGCGCTGCGGGAAATAGGCGATGTCGATCCCGTCGAAATGCTGCCCGTTGACAAGCCGCGCCACGAGCCTACCGTCCGGCTCTATGAGGTAGCCTTCGGGTTCGATCCAGAGTTCATGCGCCAGCGCTGGCGTGGTCAGAAGAGCAAGACAAAAGGCAAGCAGACGCATGGTTGTATTCTCCCGGTTCGTGCCAAGGGTGTGGCTCTGGCGCGCCATGTCAAGCGCGCTGTTGCTCTGTCTGCTGCTCACGCAGAGCCTGCGGGCGCATGAGGTCTTTCCGGCCATCGCCGACATGACGCAGGAGGGCCAACTGCTCCGCTTCGAGGTGCAGGCCAATCTCGAGAGCTTCGTGGCAGGGATCGACCTCACCGATCTCGCCGATACCGACGCCGCGCCGCAGGCTGCAGACTACGACAGCCTGCGCGCCTTGCCACCCGACGACATGGAGGCGATGTTCACCGCCTTCTGGCCGCAGATGGCCGCGCGCATGACCATCCGCGTCGATGGCACCGACATGTCCCCCGTGCTGGTCGGCGTCGAGATCCCCGCCACCGGGGATGTCGGGGTCCCGCGCCCCTCGATCCTGCGCTTTGACGCGGCCTTGCCGGCGGGCGCGCAGGCCGTGCAGATCGGCTGGGACCGCGCCTTTGGCACCCTCGTGATCCGCCAGCAGGGGGTCGATGCGCCCTATGACGGCTATCTCGAGGCCGGCGCGCTCAGCGATCCGGTCCGGTTGGCGGGGGGCGATCAGGCGGGGCTGTGGCAGACCTTCTTCAACTACATCCCGGTGGGGTTCGACCATATCGTGCCCAAGGGGCTCGATCATATCCTCTTCGTCCTTGGCCTGTTCTTCCTGTCCACACAGATGCGCCCGTTACTGCTGCAGGTTTCGGCGTTCACGCTCGCGCATACGCTGACACTGGCGCTCGCGGCGCTGGGCTATGTCTCCGTGCCCGGCAGCATCGTGGAGCCGCTGATCGCCGCCTCCATCGTCTTTGTCGCGGTCGAGAATATCTTCACCCAGGGTCTCAGCCGCTGGAGGCCGGTGGTGGTGTTCGCCTTCGGCCTGTTGCACGGGCTCGGCTTTGCTTCGGTGCTGGGCGAATTCGGCCTGCCGCAGGGCGCCTTCATCCCGGCGCTGATCGGCTTCAACATCGGTGTCGAACTGGGCCAGTTGGCCGTGATCGCCACGGCCTTTGCGCTTGTCGCCTACTGGTTCGGCGGGCGCGACTGGTACCGCCGTGCCATCGCCACACCCGCCTCGGTCGCCATCGCGCTTGTCGGCGGCTGGTGGTTTGTGGAGCGGGTGTTTCTCTAAAAGTCGCGGCATTCCCGGTGGCGCCCTCGAAATATGAGTATTTGGGGCACAGAGAAGCCGCGGGTTTCGCTTCTCTGTGCCCCAAATACTCCCGCCGGAGGCATCCGCACTTGCCATTCCATGCGCCGGCGGGTAAGGGCGGCACACTTCGCAGACGGAGGCGGGCTTTTCGGGGAGACATCCCGGGCGGTCCACCGGTTGGGGCATGAGCCCTGATCCTCCGTCGTGGCATAAACCGGAAAGGAAAACGGACATGGCTCTTCCCGAGTTCACCATGCGCCAGCTGCTTGAAGCAGGCGTTCACTTCGGCCACCAGACCGCGCGCTGGAACCCGCGCATGCAGACCTACATCTATGGCGCGCGCAACGGCATCCACATTCTGGACCTGACCCAGACCGTGCCGATGCTCGACCAGGCGCTCCAGGTCATCCGCGACACCGTCGCGCGCGGCGGCCGCATTCTCTTTGTCGGCACCAAGCGGCAGGCGCAGAAGGCGATTGCGGAAGCTGCCGAGAAGTCGGCGCAATTCTACATGAACCATCGCTGGCTCGGTGGCACGCTGACCAACTGGCAGACCGTGTCGCAATCCATCGCCCGGCTCAAGCAGATCGACGAAGCCTCCGAGCGCGGCTTTGAGGGCCTGACCAAGAAAGAGCGTCTGGGCATGGAGCGCGAGCAGACCAAGCTGCAGGCCTCGCTGGGCGGGATCCGCGAGATGGGCGGCGTGCCGGACCTCATCTTCATCATCGACGTGAACAAGGAGGATCTGGCGATCCTCGAAGCGAAAAAGCTGGGCATCCCGGTCGTGGCCGTCGTGGACAGCAACTGCTCGCCCGCCGGGATCGACTATGTCATCCCCGGCAATGACGATGCCGCCCGCGCGATCCAGCTCTATTGCGATCTCGCCGCCCGCGCCGCGCTTGACGGGATGAGCGCTCAGCTTGGCGCCGCCGGCGTGGACATGGGGGCGATGGAGCAGTTGGCCGAGGATGCGCTGGCCGAGGAAGCCGCCGCGCTCTGACGCAGGCCGCCTTGTCACATGACTGATACCGGGCCGGGGGATACCCCGCCCGGAGACCCTTTCCAAGGAGAGACTGAGATGGCGATCACCGCTGCAATGGTGAAGGAACTGCGCGAAACAACCGGCGCAGGCATGATGGATGCCAAGAAGGCGCTGACCGAGACCGATGGCGACATGGCGGCCGCGCTCGATTGGCTGCGGACCAAGGGTCTGGCCAATGCTGCCAAGAAATCGGGCCGCACGGCGGCCGAAGGTCTGGTGGGTGTGGCTGTGGCCGGGGGCAGGGGCGTCGCGGTCGAGGTGAACTCCGAGACCGATTTCGTCGGCAAGAATGCGGAATTCCAGGGGATGGTCGCGGCGATCGCGACGACGGCGCTGGGGGCCGACAACCTCGAGGCGCTGCAGGCGGCTGAAATCGACGGCACGCCGGTCAGCACGGTCATCACCAATGCCATTGCCAAGATCGGCGAAAACATGACGCTGCGCCGGATGGCCGGCATCGAAGGCGATGTGGTGGTGAGCTATGTGCACAACCCCGCCGCCGACGGCATGGGCAAGATCGGTGTTCTGGTGGCGCTCAAGGGCGCGGACAACGGCATCGGCCGGCAGATCGCCATGCACGTCGCCGCCGCCAATCCGGTGGCGCTGTCCGAGGCCGACATGGACCCCGCCGTGCTGCAGAAGGAACGCGAGATCCAGACCGCCAAGGCGCTGGAAGAAAACACCACCTCGGCCAAGCCGAAGCCCGAGAATGTGATCCAGAACAACATCATCCCCGGCCGGATGAAGAAGTTCATCGCGGAATCGACGCTGATGGGGCAGGCCTTTGTGGTGAACCCCGACCTGACTGTGGCCGCTGCCGCGCAGGCTGCCGGGGTCGAGATCCTGGGCTTTGTCCGGCTCGAGGTCGGCGAGGGTATCGAAAAGGTCGAAGAGGACTTCGCCGCCGAAGTCGCGAAAGTCGCAAAGGCTTAAGTTCGCGTCGCAAGCTACGGAAAACAAACGCCGCTTGCCCATGCAGGCGGCGTTTTTCATGGCTTGTCCCGCGCTGGCCGGGCAGGGGTGGTCGGCACCGCATCGGGAATACTGCGGTGCCGTCGCGGACCGATGCGCCGCCATGATGGGGATGCGCGGACATCGGCCGGTCACTGTCAACGTCAGTGCAAACACTCTCGCAACACGTTCTCCGGTTGCCCGGATGCGGGTCGGCTATCCTTGTAATCGCAAGGGGTCCGACCCGCTGTTCCCTGGCCTTAGGCCACCACTCACGGAACATGAACACCATGCCATCTGACGTTGCGTCAGCGTAGTCAGGGAATCCCTACCAGCCGACATGTTCTGTCATGTGATGCAGCGTCGGATTGGCGGATATTGCGCGATCAGGGCTCCAGAATGAACATCTGGTTGTAGAACGCCGCCTTGAGCACGGCCTGCGCCGTCGTTTCCACGTCAAGAGCCTCGCGCGCCAGACGCAGGTGTTTTTCGACCGTGGCGGCGGTCAGGCCCAGCAGCAGCGCGATATCCTGCGTCGTCTTGCCGTCGCCGACCCATTCGAGCACCTCGCGTTGCCGTTTCGTCAGATGGCGGGCACCGCTATAGGGCAGGGTGAGCAGCTTGAGATGGGCCACGTTGTTCATCACGATGATCTCTTCGCCGTGGCGCGCCCAGACCTGTTCGACCGCGTCCTGGGTCATGCCAGCGCGGGCTGTCAGGGCCACGGCGCCCTTGCAACGGGCCGAGACCGAGCGGAAACTGACGGTGTAGCCGGCAGTGACGCCCTTGCGGCGGTTGAATTCGAGCACGCGCCGCTCGGATGCGGTAAAGCCGTCCGCGCGTGCCATCTCTTCCATCCAGCGCCAGGAACAGGCGCCATCATTCTCGAGCGCCCATTTGAACATCGGCGCGTGGAAATACAGGCCTTCCTCGATGAAGGGCACCATGTAGTCGGCAGGCTGGGTGGTGAGCACGACCCAGTCCTGCGGATCGCCCAGCGAGGTTCCCGAACGGTAGCGCGTGAGGCCGAAGATCAGCCGGTCGAACCCGTAGGTTGCCATCTTTTCGCTATGCAGCGACCAGAGATCCTCGACCGTCTGGGCATTGGTCAGTAGATCAAGATAGCCCGCCAATCCCATGGTTTTCAAACCTTTTCCGCGGATCTTGCATGGCCGCACAGCGCCTCGATCGCCAGCGCATAGCCGGCGGCGCCAAAGCCGCAGATCTGGCCCAGCGCGACGGGCGCGATAAAGGACTTGTGGCGGAACTCTTCGCGGGCGTGGATATTGGACAGGTGCACTTCGACCACCGGCAAGGCGACAGAGCGCAGCGCATCCATCAGCGCCACCGAGGTATGGGTATAAGCGCCGGCGTTGAGGATGATGCCGTCATGCGTGCCACGCGCGGCATGGATCATGTCGATCAGAACGCCTTCGTGGTTGGACTGGGCAAAATCGACGCGCGCGCCAAGCGGCGCGGCAGCGGCATGACACAGCGCCTCGATATCGGCGAGTGTGGTGGAGCCATAGACCTCGGGCTGGCGTGTGCCCAGCAAATTAAGGTTGGGTCCATTGAGGATCAGCAGCGACAGGGGTTTCATTTTCAGGGTTCTAGCAGCAATGCAGTCAAGACCGAAACGGAAAAGTTGCGCGTCGCTTTGGTAACATAATACTGATTATGCGAAATCCAGATATGCTCGGGATTTTGCTCCGGGACCGCCGCAAGTGACGCCCGCCCATCCCCGGGCAAGCCTGCCTCCGGCGGGAGTATTTGTAGCACAAAGAAGCCTGGCGTCACGCTTTGACCAGCAATCCGCCCGGTGTGTCGCAGAGCTTTTCGCAGCCGATTTCGGTGATGAGGATCGGCTCTGTGATCTCGATCCCGCCATCGTCGAGCCAGAGCGCGGGCATGAAGTGGAATGTCATGCCTGCGACCAGCGCCGTGTGGTCGTCGGCGCGCAAGGACATGGTCCGTTCGCCCCAGTCGGGCGGATAGCTGAGCCCGATGGCATAGCCACAACGGCTGTCCTTGGTGAAACCGTGCCGCGCCAGCGTGCTGTTGAAGGTTTGCGCCACTTCGGCGCACGTGCGCCCCGGCCGCGCCATGTCGAGCACGGCGTCCGTGGCCTCGGCCACGGCGGCGGCGGCGTCGCGGTAGCGCTGGGGCGGCTGACCGAGAAAGAGTGTGCGCGACTGCGGGCATTGATAGCGGCGATAGGCGCCGGCGATCTCGAAAAAGGTGGCCTCCCCTGCCCGCAGCGGCGTGTCGTCCCAGGTGAGGTGCGGCGCGGTGGCGTCAAGGCCGGAGGGCGCCATCGGCACGATGGCCGGATAGTCGCCCCAGTGCCCGTCTGCGCCAAGAATGCCACTGCGGTAGATCTCGGCCACCAGCGCATTCTTGGGCAGGCCTGGTTCGGCCAGCGCGGCGATCCGGGCGTGCATGGCGGTCACGATCCGGGCGGCGCGGCGCATATAGGTGATTTCGGTCGCGCTCTTGACCGCGCGCTGCCAGTTCACCAGACCGGTCGTATCGACAAATCGCGCCTTCGTGCAATGCATGAGGAGTGATTGGTAAGAGGCTGCACTGAAATAGTAATTGTCCATCTCGACGCCGATGCGCAAGCCATCCCAGCCCTGCGCGGCAATGAGCCTCGCCAGCGTCTCCATCGGGTGTTTGGCGGGGTTCTGGACATAGCTGTCATCATAGCCCGCGATCCGGTCATCGGACATGAACACCGTGCGCCGCGCGCCGGCCACGTCCATCGCCCGCCCCCACCAGAGCGGATCGCCCGCGGGGCCCAGCACCACCGCCTGATGCACGTAGAAGGACCATCCGTCATAGCCGGTCAGCCAGGCCATGTTGGACGGGTCCGTAGCGATGATCACATCGACGCCGGCGGCCTGCATCGCCACGCGGGTGCGTTGCAGGCGGTCGGCATATTCCGCATCGGCAAAGGCCGGGTTTGCGTGGCTCATGGCGGCCCCCTTTTGCCTCAGGATGCCACAGTCTGCCCGAAAGAAAAGCCCCTAGCCCAGCGCGTAGCCCGATCCGCGCACGGTGCGCAGGGGGTCGGGGTGGCCGTGCTGTGTCAGCACCTTGCGCAGGCGGCCGACGTGGACATCGACGGTGCGGGTATCGACATAGATGTCGCGCCCCCAGACCCGGTCGAGCAGCGCCTCGCGCGACCAGACGCGGCCGGGTTTTTCCATGAAGGTTGACAGCAGGCGGAACTCGGTCGGGCCTAGCTTGAGCGGCTTGCCGGCGCGGCTCACGCGGTGGGTTTCGGCGTCGAGCTGGATATCCTCGAACATCAGCACCTGACCCATCGCCGAAGGCCGCACGCGGCGCAACTGGGTGCGCACGCGGGCCATCAACTCGCTCACCGCATAGGGTTTCACGACATAGTCATCGGCCCCGGTCTCGAGGCCGCGCACGCGGTCGCCCTCTTCGGATCGTGCCGAGAGCATGATGATCGGCACATCGCGCGTCTCGGACTTCATCTTGAGCTGCCGGCAAACCTCGATGCCCGAGACATTGGGCAGCATCCAGTCGAGCACGATCACGTCCGGCTTGTCCTCGGCGACCAGCATCAGCGCCTCTTCACCGTTTTCGGCGGCGCTGGTGCGGTAGCCCTCGGCCTCCAGATTGTAGGCGAGGACTTCACGCTGTGCCGGTTCGTCCTCGACGATCAGGACGTGGGGTTGGGACAGGCGCATTGGGGTCAGTCCACCGCCGTCACAAAGGCCGTCGTGTCGCTTTTCGGGCGGTTGTCCTCGGGGCGCACACCGGTCGTGATATAGACCACCTGTTCGGCCATGTTCGTCACCAGATCGCCCATGCGTTCGATGTTCTTGGCGATGAAGTGCAGATGCATGCAGGCGGTGATGTTGCGCGGATCCTCCATCATGAAGGTGAGGAATTCGCGGAACAGGGCGTTGTACATCTGGTCAACGTCAAGATCGCGCAGGATCACGTCATGGGCCAGCTTTTCATCGCGGGCGATGAAGGCGTCGAGCGTGTCCTTGAGCATGTTCTGCACGTCGCGCGCCATGCGGCGCAGCGTCGTCTCGGTCCCGCTGATCGGGCGCATCTCGGCCAGGACCGAGGTCCGCTTGGCGATGTTCTTGGCATAGTCGCCGACCCGCTCGAGGCTGCCGGCGAGCTTGAGCACCGAGAGGATGATGCGCAGGTCCTGCGACACGGGGGCGCGCAGGGCGATGGTGCGGGCGGCCTCTTCGTTGACGCGCTCTTCGAGTTCGTCCACGGCCTTGTCGCCCTTGCGCACACGCTCCGCCAGTTCCACGTCGCGCGTGGCAAGCGCCTCTGTCCCGTCAAGGATCGCGGCCTCGACCAGCCCGCCCATCTTGATGATCAGCGCCTGAATGGCTTCGAGGTCCCGGTCATAGGCCGAGGCGATGTGTTGTTCGTTCATGGCGTGGCTCCTTACCCGATCCGGCCCGAGATGTAGCTCTCGGTGCGCGGGTCTTCGGGGTTGGTGAAAATCTTGCCGGTCTCGCCATATTCCACGAGGTTGCCGAGATGGAAGAAGGCGGTTTTCTGGCTCACGCGCGCGGCCTGCTGCATCGAGTGGGTGACGATGACCACCGAATACTGGCTGCGCAGTTCGTCGATCAGCTCTTCGACCTGGGCGGTGGCGATCGGGTCGAGCGCCGAACAGGGCTCATCCATCAGCAGGATCTCGGGCTCGGTCGCCACGGCGCGCGCGATGCACAGGCGCTGTTGCTGGCCGCCCGACAGGCCGGTGCCGGGGGCGTTCAGGCGGTCCTTGACCTCGTCCCAGATCGCGCCGCGGCGCAGAGACTTTTCGACGATCTCGTCCAGTTCGGCCTTGTTCTTGGCCAGGCCATGGATCTTGGGCCCGTAGGCCACATTGTCATAGATCGACTTGGGAAACGGGTTGGGCTTCTGAAACACCATGCCGACTTTGGCGCGCAGTTGCACCGGGTCGATATTGGGGTTGTAGATGTCCTGCCCGTCAATCAGGATGTCGCCTTCGACACGACAGATGTCGATCGTGTCGTTCATCCGGTTGAGCGAGCGCAGAAAGGTGGACTTGCCGCAGCCCGACGGGCCGATGAAGGCGGTGACGGTCTTGTCGGCGATATCGACATTCACGTCCTTGATGGCGTGGGTCGCGCCGTAATAGACCTGCACATTGCGGGCCGAGATCTTGATATCGTTCATGTCAACCGCTCTTTCGATCAGACGCATATCGTTCATTGTCTTGTCCCCCTTCGGGCTTACCATTTCCGCTCGAACTTGCTGCGCAAGTAGATGGCGACGGCGTTCATGGTGATCAGGAAAGTCAGCAGCACAAGGATGGCAGCCGAGGTCCGGCTGACAAAGCCACGCTCGGGGCTGTCGGCCCAGATGAAGATCTGCGTGGGCAGGGCCGTCGCACTGTCAAAGGGCGAGGAGGCGGCCGAGGTGATGAAGGCGTTCATCCCGATCAGCAAGAGCGGCGCGGTCTCGCCCAGGGCTTGCGCCAGGCCGATGATCGTGCCGGTCAGGATGCCGGGCATCGCCAGCGGCACCACATGGCCAAAGACCACCTGCTGCTTGCTGGCCCCTACCCCGAGTGCCGCCTCGCGGATCGAGGGCGGCACCGCCTTGAGCGCGGCGCGGGTCGCGATGATGATGGTGGGCATCGTCATCAGCGCGAGCGTCATGCCGCCCACGATGGGCGCCGAACGCGGCATGCCGAAGGTGCCGATGAACACCGCGAGCGCCAGCAGACCGAATACCACCGAAGGCACAGCAGCAAGGTTGTTGATATTCACCTCGATCAGATCCGAAATCTTGTTCTTGGGGGCAAATTCCTCGAGGTAGACAGCCGCACCGATGCCCAGCGGAAAAGCGATCAGGAAGCAGATCAGCAGCGCCCAGAATGACCCGACCAGCGCGCCCTTGAGGCCGGCCAGTTCGGGAAAGCGGGAGTCGGCGTTGGTCAGCAGTGCCCAGTTGATCGGGCTGCTGATGGCGCCTTCGGCGATCAGCGCGTCGAACCAGGCGAGTTCATTGTCCTTCACGCGGCGGTTCTCGTTGGGCGTCTCGCGGTCGATCAGGCCCTTGTTGACCTGGTCATAGGGGTCCGACACCGGGACCGTGATGCGCACGGTCTGGCCGATCAGGCTGTTGTCGGCCACCACCATGTCGCGCAAGAGGAACTGCGCGCCGTTCGAAAAGATCCCGCGCAGGGTGCGCTGTTCGGCGCGTTCGGTCACATCGGGAAAGCGCGAGACGAGCGACGCCTGCAGCACCTCTTCAAAGCCGCCGCGCGGCAGGCGCTCGACGCTGATTTCCTCTGGGTCGATGAACACGTCGACCGAGATGTGGGTCTGGGTAAAGGCCTTGTAGCCACTGAGCACGAGAGAGCCCACAAGGATCGCCAGCATCAGGAAGGCAAAGGCGATGGCCGCCATACCGAACCCTTGAAGGAACAGTTGATTGCGGTTGCGGCGTGCAAGACCCGCACGGATCAGGTCGGTGTTCGTCTTGCCCAGAGAGCCGGATGTCATGTCGGTCATGTCAGGTCTCAATCATAGATTTCGCGGTATTTGCGGACGATCCGCAGCGCGAAGATGTTGATGATGAGGGTCACGATGAACAGCATCATGCCCAAGGCAAAGGCGGCAAGCGTCTTGGGGTTGTCAAAGGCCGTGTCGCCAATCAGCAGCGTCACGATCTGCACGGTGACGGTCGTGACCGAGTCGAGCGGGTTGATCGTCATCTTGGCGATCAGGCCGGCGGCCATCACCACGATCATCGTCTCACCCACCGCGCGGCTCACCGCGAGCAGAACGCCGCCCACGATGCCCGGAATGGCGGCCGGAAAGAGGACGTTGAGCATCGTCTCGGCCCGTGTTGCCCCCAGCGCCAGCGCACCGTCGCGCAGCGAACGCGGCACCGCCGAGAGCGCGTCATCCGCAAAGGACGAGATGAAGGGGATCAGCATGATGCCCATCACACCCCCCGCAGCCAGGGCCGTGTTGGGCGCGATCGGCAGGCCCAGACCTTCGCCAAAGCTGCGGATGGCCGGCGCCACCGTCAGGATGGCGAAAAAGCCGTAGACAACCGTCGGCACACCGGCCAGCACTTCCAGCACCGGCTTGGCGACCGCGCGCACAGAGCGCGGGGCGAATTCATTGAGGTAGATCGCCGACATCAGCCCGACCGGAACAGCCACGAACATCGCGATCACGGTGATCACGATGGTGCCGAGCATGACCGGAAGCCAGCCAAAGGCACCTTCGGCCGCGATCTGGTCGGCGCGGATCGGGATCTGCGGCTCCCAGTTGGTGCCGAAAAGGAAATCGGCCAGCGGCACGATCGACAGGAACTTGTAGGTCTCGAACATCAGCGAGGCGACGATGCCAATCGTGGTAAACACCGCGACGACCGAGCAGAAGATCATCAGGCCCAGCACGATGCCTTCGACACCTTGCCTGGCGCGGAACTCGGCCGACACCGACCGCCGCGCGATCCACAGAAGTGCCACCGAGAGCACCGCCGTCGCCAGCACGAGGTAAAGAGATGCGGCCGACCGCAGATTGTTGAGCCGGTCCGCTGCGGCAATCACCGCATCGCTGGGCGTGCCAAACACCCTCCCGCTGGCCACCGACTTGATTTCAGAGAGAACGAGCGCCGCGGCGCCACTGTCCATGCCGTCAAAGGTGCCGTCAGGCAGACCCCTGACAACCATCCCGTCAATGACCCAGCCGCGCAGGGCGATCCAGAGAAGGATGAACACGAAAACCGGCACAGCGATCAGGAGGACAGAGTAAAATCCGTGAAAACCGGTCAGGGAATGCAGACGCTCCCCACGATTTCGGATGCTCGTTGCGGCCTGTCTGTTCCAGACATAGCCAAAGATGGACACAACGAGCAGGACGGCGAAAGCAAGGGTCGTCATCACATATTCTCTCTTGCAAACGAAGGCGCTGCCCGCCCTCCTGATGGAGGACGGGCAGCAAGGGTCTGTTATTCCGGCGCAGCCATCGAGACGGCGTTGATCACGGCGTCCTGCAGGGAAGCGCGGTTTTCGTCGGAGAGGGTCACCAGACCACGCTCGGACAGGTAGCCGCCGGCATCGAGCGCGTCATCGGACATGTATTCCTCGACGAACTCTTGCAGGTTCGGGATCACGCCACGGTGCGCGTTCTTGACGTAGAAGTAGAGCGGGCGCGCGATCGGGTAATCGAACGACGCGATGGTGTCGAGGTTCGATTCGACGCCGTTGATCTTGACATCCTTGAGGGTGTCGAGGTTTTCGAACAGGAAGGAGTAGCCGAAGATCCCCATCGCGTTCGCGTCCGACTGCAGGCGCTGCACGATCAGGTTGTCATTTTCGCCGGCTTCGACAAAGGGGCCGTCCACACGCATGCGCGAGCAGTTCTCGGTGACCCAGGCGCCGTCAAAGCCGCCTTCGGAAACAAAGGGAAGCTCTTTGCAGCCCTCATGGAGCGCCAGTTCGACAAAGGCGTCGCGGGTGCCCGAGGTCGGCGGCGGGCCATAGACGAGGATCGCGGTGGCGGGCAGATCGGGGTTGATCTCGTTCCACATCTTGTAGGGGTTGTCGGCCCATTCGCCATCAACCGGCACCTGCGCTGCGAGCGCCATGTACACTTCGGCAAGCGTGAGATCCCATTCGAATTCGTTGCCGCGCGAAATCACGAGCGACAGGCCATCGTAGCCGATCAGGGCTTCGGAGATGTCGGTCACGCCGTTGCTGACGCAAAGATCGAATTCCGACTTCTTGATCGCGCGCGAGGCGCCGGTCAGGTCGGGGTGAGCTTCGCCGACGCCGCCACAGAACACCTGGAAACCACCGCCGGTGCCGGTCGATTCGACGATCGGCGACGCCGCACCGGTCTGGTTCGAGAACTGTTCTGCAACAGCCTGGGTATAGGGAAACACGGTCGAAGAACCGACGATGCGGATCTCATCGCGCGCGGCGGCGGCAGTCGCCGACACGGCGGCCAGTGCCAGCGCGGACACGGTCATTTTGGTGAAAGTCATCTAGAAGCTCCTGTAGCTTGGGTAGTGGATCGCCCGCGAGCCGGACAACCGCTGCCTCCCCTGCTAGGGGTGCCGCGCATCGGTTTTGTGACAGAGGTGTAAAAGTTATATGACAGATCGCCGCCGCCGGAGGACTTTGTCAGGAAACCGGCAGAACCACGGTAAAGCAACTGCCCCGGCCCGGCTCGCTTTCGATGCGCAGGCGGCCGCGGTGACGGTTGACGATGTGTTTGACGATCGCGAGGCCCAGCCCGGTGCCGCCCACCTCGCGCGAGCGGTGACTGTCCACGCGGTAGAATCGTTCGGTCAGGCGCGGGATGTGATGCGCCGCGATCCCCTCGCCCTCGTCCCGCATGGCGACGCTCACCCCATCGCTGCGCAGCGATGGTTCGGGTGCGGGCGCGGTGAGGGTGATCGTCACCGTCTTGTCCCGGCCACCGTATTTGATGGCGTTCTCGATGAGGTTGATGAACACCTGCCGCAACTGCCCCGGATCGCCAGGCACGACCACCGTCTCTTGCGGCAGGTTGAGCGCGATGGTCACACCATTGCGGGCGATCACCGGCTCCAGCGTGGCAATCACCGCCTCGAGCATCGCCGGAATATCGACCGGCGCCATCGGGCGCACGCGTTCATCCTCTTCGACGCGGCTGAGCGACAGAAGGTCCGCGACCAGCCGCGACATCCGCCCGGCCTCGCGCTCCATGATCAGCAGGAACCGGTCCCGCGCCACCGGGTCATCCTTGGCCGCACCGCGCAATGTCTCGACAAATCCCAGCAGGGCCGTCAGCGGCGTGCGCAATTCGTGGCTGACATTGGTGACAAAGTCGCGGCGCATCTTGCCCGCCTCCTCGACCGCCGTCATGTCCTCGCAGGTCAGCAACACACCGCGCCCCGCCGAAAGCCGGACCGCGGCCGCGGTGATGCGCCAGGTGGCGTCGCGCTGCCCTTCGATCCCCAGATAGCGGCCCTGATGCGTGACGCCATCGCGCTGGCACTGTTCGACCAGATCCAGGATCGCAGGCTGGCGCAGCGCCGTGATATAATGCCGCCCCAGCATGTCGGCGGGAAAGAGCGCCCGCGTCGGGCCATTGCATGCCGCGATGCGCTCGTCCGGCCCGACCAGAAGGACAGGCACCGGCAAGGCGTCGATCAGGTGCTGCAAGGCCTCGATACTCATGCCGTCCTCCTACGCGAAAACGCGGACCATGTGCACCATTCCCTGCGCCAGCCGGAACGAAAAGATTGCCGCAACGTAAAGGCAACCTATAGTTTAATTCGGGAGTTGCTGGTTCAATCCGTTTTCAATCGCCAGTGGTGTGGCATAGGTCTGCGGCAGGTGCCGTCGTTTCACGGACATTGTGAAGAGAGAGCCCGACATGACGATGACGGAACGGTCTGCGTGACCGAGGCTGAGGGGTATGAACCCATCATGCTGGTAGTGGGCAATCTGCGGTCATGGCAACGGCAGGGGCTGGAGATTCCGCAAATCGACGGATTCCATTTCGTGGGCCTTCAGGATGTGACCGCCGATCTGATGGGCCGGCTACGCCCCGATGTGGTGCTGTCGGCGCTGATGGGCGAAAGCTTTGACGCGCTCGATCTGGCGCGGCGGCTGTCGGGGCTGGGCTATGGCGGGCTTTACCGGGCGCTCACCAATGCCCTGCCCAACCCCTCGGCGATCGTATCCGAAGTGCGCGCCAGCGCGCCGGGGCTCGACTTTGACCTCTATATCATCGACCCGCCGGCGCACCGGCTCGATAGCTAACCCGGAAGCTAGCCCGGAGCTGGCCCAGACGGTCAGCCCAGACGGTCAGCCCAGACGGTCAGCCCAGACGGTCAGCCCAGTCGGTCAGCCCAGGCTGGCCGCCGCCGCGCGCGTCATCTCTGCGATCAGCAGGTCCGCGTCCTCGATCCCGACCGACAGGCGAAAGAACCCCTCGCTGATGCCCTGCGCGGCGCGCGCCTCGGGGGCCAGGTTGCGGTGCGAGGACGAGGCCGGGTGCGACAGCGTCGTGCCGACATCGCCCAGCGTCGGGGCAAAGGCGATCTCGGGCGCGGCGCGGGTAAAGGCATTGGCGGCCGCCCGCCCGCCGGTGAGCTCAAAGCTCAGCATGTTGCCGCCCTGCCCGCCCAACAGCCCGGTCGCACGGTTGTGGTCGGGATGGTCGGGGCGCGTCGGATAGATCACGCGCGCCACCCCCGGCATCGCCGCCAGCGCTTCGGCGAGGCGCCCGGCATTGGCCTGCGCCCGCTCAAAGCGCAGGTCGAACGTGTGCATCCCGCGTTCCGCCATCCAGCAATCCCAGGGGCTCGGTGTCAGACCCCAGGTCACATTCGCCGCCATGATCGCCTCGCGCAGCGCCGGGTCGCGCGCGGCGACATAGCCCAGCGTCGCATCGGAATGCCCGGCGAGCAGCTTGGTCACCGAATGCACCACGATCTCCGCCCCATGATCGAGCGGCCGGTAGAGGCGCGGCGTGGTGAATGTGTTGTCCACCACCAGAAGCACCCCCGCCTCGCGCGCGACCTGCGCGATGCCCGCCATGTCGGCCACCCGGATCGTCGGGTTCGAGATCACCTCGACCACGATCATCCGCGTTTCGGGCCGCAGGGCCGCGCGCATCGCCGCGGCGTCGGTCGGGTCGGCGAGGCTGGTCGTGATCCCCAGCCGCGGCAGGTCCTGCGTCATCAGCCGCAGCGTGCGACCATAAAGCTGGTCGCCGCCCAACACATGATCGCCCGCCTTGAGGCAGCCCAGGAACACCGCACCGATGGCGCTCATCCCCGATCCGGTGATGATGCCGCCCGTGGCACCTTCGAGCACGTCGATCTTGGCGGCGAGCACCTCGGCATTGGGGTGCCCTTCGCGCGCATAGGTAAAGCCGCTGCCGGTCGCGTATTGCGCGTCGAGCGCATCGGGGTCGGGCGCGGCATAGACGACGGAGGGTTGCAGCGGTGTGACCACCGGGCGCGAGGTCGAGGCCGGCCATTCGGTGCGGCGCACGCCGCTGGTGGGGGGCTTGATGGTCATGACAGGTCCTTCAGGCCCGCGCGGAACCGCCGGGCGTTGGATTGATAATGCAGCGCCGAGGCGCGCAGCCGGGCGATGGCGGCAGCGTCGAGCAGGCGCACCACGCGCCCCGGCGCGCCCATCACCAGGCTCCCGTCGGGGATCACCTTGCCCTCGGTCACCAGCGCGCCCGCGCCGATCAGGCAATCGCGCCCGATCACCGCCCCGTTGAGCACCGTCGCCCCCATACCGATCAGGCTGTTCTCGCCGATCGTGCAGCCGTGCAGCATCGCCTTGTGCCCGATGGTGCAGCCCGCCGCGATCGTCAGCGGAAAACCGATATCGGTGTGCAAGACGCTGTTTTCCTGAATATTCGTCCCCTGCCCCACGATGATCGGCTCGGTGTCGCCGCGCAGGACGGCGCCGAACCAGACCGATGTGTCGGCGGCGAGTGTCACCGTCCCCATCACATGCGCAGCCGGTGCCACCCAGGCGGTCGGGTCGATCTGCGGCGCCGCGCCGTCGAGGCTGTAGATCATCGCCCGAACGCCCCGTTCAGCCCGCGCACGAAGTCATTGAGCCAGGGCTGCCGGTCGCGCCGCAGCCGTTCCGCCGCGAGGATCATGCGCAGCCGCGCCTCGGTCGCGTCGATATCGTCGTTGACCAGCACATAGTCATATTCCGCCCAATGGCTCACCTCGGCCAGGCTTTTCTCCATCCGCCCGGCGATCACCGCATCGCTGTCCTGCCCTCTGTCGTGCAGGCGGCGTTCGAGTTCGCGCATGGAGGGCGGCAGGATGAAGATCGACACCACATCCTTGCCCAGCGCCGAATTGCGGATCTGCTGCCCGCCCTGCCAATCGATGTCAAAGAGCGTATCCGCCCCCGCCGCCATGGCCGCCTCTACCGGGCCACGCGGGCTGCCGTAGAGGTTGCCGAACACCTCCGCATGTTCCAGCATCTCGCCCGCCGCCACCATCGCCTCGAACGCCGCGCGGTCGCGGAAATGATACTCCACCCCGTCGGTCTCGCCGGGGCGCGGGGTGCGGGTCGTGGCCGAGACGGAAAAGCGGATGCTCGGGTCCCACAGACGCAGCCGCGCGGCGAGCGTCGATTTGCCAGCCCCCGAGGGAGACGACAGAATAACCAGAAGTCCGCGCCGCAGGTTATTGATCTTCATTCATTATTCCACATTCTGGATCTGCTCGCGCATCTGCTCGATGGCCGCCTTGAGGTCGAGCCCCAGGCGGGTGAGCTCTGTCGATTGCGCCTTGGAGCAGAGCGTGTTGGCCTCGCGGTTGAATTCCTGCATCAGGAAGTCGAGCTTGCGCCCGGCAGGTGCCGCCTCTGCCATCAGCGCGCGGGCGGCGGCGACATGGGCGCGCAGGCGGTCAATCTCTTCGGTCACGTCGGATTTGACGGCGATCAGCGCGAGTTCCTGCGCGATGCGGGCCTCGTCCATCTCGGGCACATCCTCGAACACCCGGCGCAGTGCCGCCGTCAGCGCCGCGCGCGCCTCGCCCCGGCGCGCGGCGGCGGCGGTGGCGGCGGCATCGGTCAGCGCCGCGATCCGGTCGAGCATCGCCGCAAGCACGCCATCCAGCACCTGCCCCTCGGCCCGGCGCATCGCGCAAAACGCGTCGAGGAGTGGATCAATTTCGGACGCTAGAGCATTGAAAAGATGCGATGTATCCTGTTCATCGCTGGCGCCCTGCGCGATCACGCCGCGCTGCGCCAGCACATCGGCCGCGGTCGCCTGCGCCAAAGTGACCCCCATCGCAAAGGCGCGTTCCTGCACCTGCTCGAGCGCGGCAAGCACCCGGTCAAGCTGCGCCATGTCGAGCGCGAGCGGTTGGCCCGCATCGACGCGCGTGAGCCGCAGGTTGAGCGTGACATTGCCCCGCGCGAGCCGTGCCGCAATGGCCGTGCGCAGCGCCACCTCGAGCCCCGCGACCCCGTCGGGCAGGCGCAGCCGCAGGTCGAGCCCCCGCGCATTCACCCCCCGCATGTCCCAGGCCCAGGACCAGCCGCCGGTCTGCCCGGTCCGGCTGGCGAAGGCTGTCATTGACTGGATCATCTCGCAGGCCCCGCGTGGTCACTCTCGCCGGCAGGTAAAGCCAAAGCGGCATCGGGGGCAAGCCGACAGCGGGTGGTGGAGGCGCAAAAGCGGTTATTAACGTGTTAACAATTTGGGGCAGGAAATGGCGAAAAAAAGGCGCTATGGTTGTATCAAATGAAACCGATCAGTCGCAGGGACCAGTGCCATGACAATTTTCGACGACCATCGGGATGACGCCAGCCCAGCCGTCCTGTCGCATTTTCAGCCGATGACCGGCCAGCCGATCCTCGCAGAACTCGAACGCTACTGGCGCGACCTGCGCGGTGCACGGCGGCTGCCCGTGCGCAGCGAAGTGGACCCCGCGCGCATCGACGCCGTCCTGCCCTATGCCTTTGTCATCGAACGGGTCGCGCAGGGGATCGCGCGGCTGCGGGTGACGGGGCAAAAGCTCAACGCCAGTCTGGGGATGGACGCGCGCGGGATGCCGCTGTCGAGCTTCTTTACGCCCGCCGCCCGGCCATTGCTGGCCGCGCATCTCGAGACCGTGTTTGACGGGCCAGCGCTGGTGGACCTGCCGCTGACCTCGGCGCGCGGGCTGGGGCGGCCGCTGCTGACGGGGCGGCTCATGATCCTGCCGCTGCTGGGGTCAGACGGGACAGTGTCCCGCGCGCTCGGTGCGCTCTTGACCGACGGCATGATCGGTCGCGCCCCGCGCCGGTTCGACATCGCGCCGGGCGAGGTCCGCTGCGAGATCATCAGCGAAATGGGCCGTCCGCGCCTCGCGCTTGCCGCGGGACAAGGGGGGGCCGGCACCCAGAGAAAAGGTCCGGACGCGGCACGCCCGGACCTGCGGCTGGTGGTGTCGAACGGCTGAGCCTCACACGGCTGAGCCTCACCCGGCTGAGCCTCAGACGGCCCGGGCCGTCTGTAGCAGGTGCCGGCGCTGCGACAGCTCTTCGGCCACGAGAAAGGCGAGTTCCAGCGATTGCGAGGCGTTGAGACGCGGGTCGCAGGCGGTATGATAGCGGTCCGACAGGTCCTCGTCCGTGACCGCGCGCACGCCGCCGGTGCATTCGGTCACGTCCTGGCCGGTCATCTCGAAATGCACGCCGCCGGGGATCGTGCCCTCGGCATTATGGACCGCGAAAAACTCGCGCACCTCGCGCAACACGGATTCAAACGGCCGCGTCTTGTAGCCGCTCGACGACTTGATGGTGTTGCCGTGCATCGGGTCGCAGACCCAGACCACATTCGCGCCTTCTTCGGCCACGGCCTTGGTCAGGCGCGGCAGGTGTTCCTGCACGCTGCCCGCGCCAAAGCGCGCGATCAGCGTGAGCCGCCCGGCCTCGTTGCGCGGGTTGAGCTTTGCCATCAGCGCCTTGAGGTGGCCCGAGGTCATCGAGGGGCCGCATTTCAGCCCGATCGGGTTCTGCACGCCGCGGCAATATTCGACATGCGCGCCGTCGGGCTGGCGGGTGCGGTCGCCGATCCAGATCATGTGGCCAGACCCCGCGAGCCACTGGCCGGTGGTCGAATCCACCCGCGTCAGCGCCTCTTCGTATTCCAGCAGCAGCGCCTCGTGGCTGGTGTAGAACTCAACCGTCTCGAGCGCATGGGACGCCTCGTCGCGGATACCCGCGGCCTCCATGAAGTCGATGGTGTCGCTGATCCGGTTGGCCATGTCGCGGTATTTTTCCGCCTCGGGCGCGCCGGTAAAGCCCAGCGTCCAGGCATGGACCTTGCGCACATCGGCGTAGCCGCCGGTCGAAAAGGCGCGCAGCAGGTTCAGCGTGGCCGCCGCCTGCAGATAGGCCTGCAACATGCGGTCAGGGTCGGGCACGCGGGCCGCGGCGGAAAAGTCGAACCCGTTGATGATGTCGCCGCGGTAGCTGGGAAGCTCCTGCCCGCCGATCACCTCGGTCGGGGCCGAGCGCGGCTTGGCGAACTGGCCCGCCATGCGGCCGACCTTGACCACCGGCACCTTGGCGCCATAGGTCAGCACCATCGCCATTTGCAGCATCACCTTGAAGGTGTCGCGGATATTGTCCGCCGAGAACTGGCCAAAGGCTTCGGCGCAGTCGCCGCCCTGCAACAGGAAGGCCTCGCCGCGCGACACCTTGGCGAGATGAGATTTCAGCCGCCGCGCCTCGCCGGCAAAGACCAGCGGCGGATAGGTGGCAAGACGGGACTCGACCGAAGCGAGTTTCGCGGCATCGGTATAGTCCGGCATCTGGACCCGCGGCTTGGCGCGCCAGTCGGATTTGTGCCATTCGGTCATCGTCGTGCTCCGTCAATGAGGGTCGGTCTGGTTTACAGCGCGGGGTTATACCGCCGCCTGCCGGGCAGGCCAATGGCAAAAGCGCCCGACGCCGGGCCATAGGGCCTGTGCGACACCCGGTGACGCATTTGATCGCTCTTGATCCTGCCCCGCAAAACTGGTGTTGTCGCGCAGTCGTGCCGCGCGGGGCGGCCGACACGGTTGCCCCCATGACCATCCAGCCGCAGACCGTCGAGACGCGCAGCGCCAAGCAAAAGCGCTATGTCTTCGTCCTGCTCGACAATTTCACGATGCTCTGTTTCGCCAGCGCGGTCGAAAGCCTGCGTATCGCCAACCGGATGGCGGGCAAGACGCTTTATACCTGGGTTCTTGCCGGTGACGGGGGCGAGACGGTCGCCTGCTCCAACGGCACCGAGTTCAAGGTCAACATGGACCTCGACGAGCTCGGCCGCGATGACATCGTGATGCTCTGCGGCGGCATCGACGTGCAGGCCGCCACCACGCGCCGCCTGCTCAACTGGGTGCGGCGCGAGGCGCGGCGCGGGGTCGTGATGGGGGGGCTGTGCACGGCGGGCTATACGCTGGCCAAGGCCGGTCTGCTGGATGGCAAGAAAGCCACGATCCACTGGGAAAACCATGACAGTTTCGCCGAGGAATTCGAAGAGGTCACATTGACCAAATCGGTCTTTGTGATCGATGGCAACCGCATCACCACCGCCGGCGGCACCGCCTCGATCGACCTGATGCTCAAGCTGATTGCCGATGACCATGGCGAGGATCTGTCGAATGCGGTGGCAGACCAGCTCATCTATTCCGCGATCCGGACCGATCAGGACACCCAGCGCCTGTCGATCCCCACGCGCATCGGCGTGCGCCACCCCAAGCTGAGCCGCGTCATCCAGATCATGGAGCAGGCGATCGAGGACCCGATCAGCCCCGCCACCCTGGCGCGTGATGTGGGCATGTCCACGCGCCAGCTCGAACGCCTGTTCCGCCGCTACCTCAACCGCTCGCCCAAGCGCTACTATATGGAGTTGCGCCTGTCCAAGGCGCGCAATCTGCTGATGCAGACCGACATGAGCGTGATCAACGTGGCGCTGGCCTGCGGTTTTGCCTCGCCGTCGCATTTCTCGAAATGCTACCGCAGCCATTACAATACCACTCCCTATCGCGAGCGCGGCAGCCAGGCCATGCGGCTGTCGATTTGAGCCGGCACGGAAAACCTGACGGAAAAGACAGGAAAGTCGGGCAAATTGCCTGTCGGTTCCCGCTTCCCTTTTCCAAAACCGCTGATTAGCCTGCCGCGCAGGACTTTTGTTCCGATAGGGAGACTGACAATGAAGAAACTGCTTCTGGCCTCTGCGGCCACCGCGCTTGTTGCTGGCGCCGCCTTTGCCGAAAGCCATGCGAGCGAAGTGAAGATCGGGATCATCCTGGGCTTTACCGGCCCGCTGGAATCGATCACGCCGAACATGGCCGCCGGGGCCGAGCTTGCCATGGCCGAAGTCAACGCCGCCGGCACCTTCCTCGGCGGTGCGACCACCGTGACGCCGGTGCGCGGCGATTCGACCTGTATCGACGCCGCTGCGGCCACCGCCGCCGCCGAGCGCCTGATCACCTCTGACGGTGTGGCCGCGATCATGGGCGCGGATTGCTCGGGTGTGACCGGGGCGATCCTGCAAAACGTCGCGCGGCCCAATGGCATCGTGATGATCTCGCCGTCGGCGACCTCGCCGGGCCTGTCCACTGCCGAGGATGACGGGCTGTTTTTCCGCACCGCACCGTCGGATGCCCGTCAGGGCGTCGTGATGACCGAGAACATCATGGACCGCGGCATCATGTCCGTCGCGCTGACCTATACCAACAACGACTACGGCAAGGGTCTGGCCGATGCGTTCGAGGCGGCCTACACCGCCGCCGGCGGCACCGTGACGATCAGCGCCGCGCATGAGGATGGCAAGGCCGACTATTCCGCCGAAGTGGCGGCGCTGGCCTCGGCGGGTGGCGACGTGCTGGTGGTCGCCGGCTATACCGACCAGGGCGGCAAGGGCATCATCCAGGCCTCGCTCGACTCGGGCGCCTTCGACCGCTTCGTGCTGCCCGACGGCATGGTGGGCCAGCAGATCGCCGATGACCTCGGCGCGGGCCTGAACGGGTCGTTCGGCCAGTATCCCGGCACGGATTCGGCGGGTGCCGAACTGTTCCAGGGTCTGGCCTCGGGCGCGGGCTTTGACGGCACTTCGGCCTTTGCGCCGGAATCCTACGACGCGGCGGCGCTGATCATGCTGGCGATGCACGCGGCCGGCTCGTCCGCCTCGGCCGATTTCGCGGGCAAGGTGATGGATCTGGCCAATGCGCCGGGCGAAGAGATCTTTCCGGGCGAACTGGCCAAGGCGATCGAGCTGATCAACCAGGGCGTGGACATCGACTATGTCGGCGCCACCGCCGTGGAACTGATCGGACCGGGCGAATCGGCTGGCAACTACCGCGAGGTCGAATTCATGGACGGCGTCATCAACACGGTCCGCTTCCGCTGATCCCTGGCTGAAACAACAGCACGGCCCGGAGGGGGCACCCCTCTGGGCCGTTGCCTCAAGAACAAGGCACAAGCGGCTGGTTTCAAACCAGAAACGCGTGGCCAACGGGGAGACCTAAGATGATCGTCGTCGAAGATATGCACAAGCATTTCGGCGGGTTCCATGCTGTTGACGGGGCGTCGCTCGAGATCAGGTCAGGCTCGATCACAGGGCTGATCGGGCCCAACGGGGCGGGCAAGACCACGCTGTTCAACGTCATCGCCGGTCGCCTGCCGCCGACATCGGGCCGCGTGACCATGGCGGGCGAGGACATCACCGGCCTGCCGCCGCACGACCTTTTCCACAAGGGCCTGCTGCGCACCTTCCAGATCGCACATGAATTCGGCTCCCTGACGGTGCGCGAGAACCTGATGATGGTGCCCGCGCAGCAATCGGGCGAAACGCTGTGGAATGCCTGGTTTGCCCGTGGCCGGATCGCGCGCGAAGAGCGTGAACTGCTCAGAAAAGCCGATGAAGTGCTTGATTTCCTGACCATATCCCACCTGCGCGATGAAAAGGCCGGCAATCTGTCGGGCGGGCAGAAAAAGCTGCTCGAACTGGGCCGCACGATGATGGTGGATGCGAGGATCGTGTTTCTGGACGAGGTTGGCGCCGGGGTGAACCGCACGCTGCTGAACACCATCGGCGACGCGATCATCCGCCTGAACAAGGAGCGCGGCTATACCTTCTGCGTGATCGAGCATGACATGGATTTCATCGGCCGCCTCTGCGACCCGGTGATCGTGATGGCGCAGGGCAAGGTGCTCGCGCAGGGCTCGGCCGCCGACATCATGCAGAACGAGGCGGTGATCGAGGCCTATCTGGGCACCGGGCTCAAGAACAAGGCAAAGGCCGGGGCATGACGCGCCCGCGGACCCGGATCAAGGACTGACCGATGCAGGACAACCCCTACGCCGATGACCGTGGCAACAAGGACCGCTCCATCGCCAACCCCAAGGGCGGCGGCACTGCCGAGGGCTGGGACAGAAAGGGCAGCGCCCGCCCTGCCCCCGGCGGGCTGTTCCTGATGGGCCACAAGATGACCGGCGGCTACGGGCGCGGCGCGAATATCCTCAACGATTGCACGATTTCGGTCGAAAAAGGCCAGATCGCGGTGATCGTCGGCCCCAATGGCGCCGGCAAATCCACCGCGATGAAGGCGGTGTTCGGGATGCTCAACCTGCGCAGCGGCGAGGTGCGGCTGGATGGCGAGGACATCACCGACCTCAGCCCGCAGGCCCGCGTCGCCAAGGGCATGGCCTTTGTGCCGCAGACGAGCAACATCTTCACCTCGATGACCGTCGAGGAAAACCTCGAGATGGGCGCCTTCCTGCGCCGTGACGACATCCGCGCCACGATGGAGCAGGTCTATACCCTGTTCCCGATCCTGCGCGACAAGCGCCGCCAGGCCGCGGGCGAACTCAGCGGTGGCCAGCGCCAGCAGGTCGCGGTCGGGCGCGCGCTGATGACCCAGCCCAAGGTGCTGATGCTCGACGAACCCACGGCGGGCGTGAGCCCGATCGTGATGGATGAACTCTTTGACCGGATCATCGAGGTCGCCCGCGCCGGCATCACCATCCTGATGGTCGAGCAGAACGCGCGCCAGGCGCTCGAGATCGCGGACAAGGGCTATGTGCTGGTGCAGGGCGCCAATGCCTTTACCGGCACCGGACAAGAGCTTCTGGCCGACCCGCAGGTCCGCAAATCGTTCCTGGGGGGCTGAGGCATGGCTGTCGCGACCTTCTCCTGCGTTTTCGCGGTGCTGTGTTCCTCGGCCGGGCTCTGCGAGGACAAGGATTTCACCCTCTCGGTCGTGTACGAGCCGGGCGTTGCGATCGCGGAGATGGCGATCGGGCTGGCAGAGCCGTTTCCTGTGGCCATGACGGACGCAGGACTTGGTCCGCTGGTCTTCCATGGCGGGGGCGGGATTTTCTCCCCGGTCCTGTTGACAGTCCAGCCGAGCAACGGCGCGGCTCTGGTCAGCCTGCATCCCGGCTTGCTTGGCGTGGCCTATTCGGGAGCGGGCAGTTGCAGCAGAAAGGATGGCAGAACATGAAACCGAAGCCGGGCTTCACGATGATTGGCGTTTGGGGCGGTTCCTGCGCAAAGGTGTCCTGATGGATTTTCTCAACGGCCTGATCGCCTTCCTCAACTTCGTCTTTGTGCCCGGCCTGGCCTATGGCGCGCAACTCGCGCTGGGGGCGCTGGGGGTGACGCTGATCTACGGCATCCTGCGCTTTTCCAACTTTGCCCATGGCGACACGATGGCCTTTGGCACCGCGATCACCATCCTGGTGACGGCTGTGATGCAGAAGGCGGGGATCGGGCTGGGCGTCCTGCCGACAGCGCTGCTCGCCCTGCCCTTCGGCATCGCGGCCACAGGGCTGATGCTGCTGGCGACCGACCGTGTCGTCTATCGTTTCTACCGCAAGGCCAAGGCCGCGCCGGTGATCCTCGTCATCGTGTCGATGGGGGTGATGTTCGTGATGAACGGCGTCGTGCGCTTTGTCATCGGGGTCGAGGACATCAGCTTTACCGATGGTGCGCGCTTCGTGATCACCGCCGCGCAGTTCAAGGAGATGACCGGGCTCGACGAAGGGCTCGCGATCCGCACCACCACCGCGATCACCGTGGTGACGGCGGCCATCGCGGTGGCGCTGCTGTTCTGGTTCCTCAATCGCACCCGCACCGGCAAGTCGATGCGCGCCTTTTCCGACAACGAAGATCTCGCGCTCCTGTCGGGCATCAACCCCGAGCGCGTGGTGGCCGTGACCTGGCTTATCATCGCGGCGCTGGCGACCACGGCGGGCGTGCTTTATGGCCTCGACAAGTCGTTCAAGGCCTTCACCTATTTCCAGCTCCTGCTGCCGATCTTTGCCAGCGCCATCGTCGGCGGTCTTGGCAGCCCGCTGGGCGCCATCGCGGGCGGTTTTGTCATCGCCTTCAGCGAAGTGACCGTGACCTATGCCTGGAAAAAGGTGCTCACCTACTGGTTGCCCGACAGCCTCGCGCCCGACGGCCTGGTCCAGTTGATGTCCACCGACTACAAATTCGCGGTGAGCTTTGCCATCCTCATCATCGTGCTGCTGTTCAGGCCCACAGGGCTTTTCAAGGGACAATCGGTATGACCCGCAATCTTCGCACGCCGCTGCTCGTGGCCTTTGTCGCGGCTCTCTTCCTGCTCGAAGGGCTGACCGACGTGGCGTTTTTCGCAGGTAGCTGGAACTCGTCTCTCAGCATCCTGAACATGGCGCTGATCTCGGCGATCATGGCGCTGGGGGTCAATCTGCAATGGGGCTTCGCGGGGCTCTTCAACATCGGGGTCATGGGTTTCGTGGCGCTCGGCGGGCTTGCGGCCGTGCTGGTGTCGATGCCACCGACCGAGGGCGCCTGGGCGGCCGGCGGCACCGGCATCCTGCTCGGCCTGGTGCTGGGGGGGGCGACGATCATCGCCGCCGTGCTGGTGCAGATGAAGCTGCCCAGCGGCCGGCTGCGTATGGCGGTCACACTGGCCGTGCTGATCGCAGGCTTCATGATCTATCGCCGTGTGTTCGACCCGGCCGTCGTCGCAATCGAGGCGATCAACCCCGCGTCGAGCGGCAATATCGGCGGGCTGAACCTGCCGGTGCTGCTGGCCTGGCCGGTGGGCGGCCTGCTTGCCGCCGGCGCGGCCTGGGTGATCGGCAAGACGGCGCTCGGCCTGCGCTCGGACTACCTTGCCATCGCCACGCTGGGCATCGCCGAGATCATCATCGCCGTGATGAAGAACGAGGACTGGCTCGCACGCGGGGTCAAGAACGTGATCGGTGTGCCCCGCCCGGCGCCCTTCGTGCCCTATGAGGTCAACCTGCAATCCGACCCGGCATTTCTCGCGCGGGTGGCAGAATGGGGCTTCAACCCGGTCCTCGCCTCGACGATCTATGTCAAGCTTGCCTATGGCGTGCTCTTCACGCTGGTGCTGCTGATCCTGCTCTGGCTCGCGCAAAAGGCACTGAGCTCGCCCTGGGGCCGGATGATGCGCGCGATCCGCGACAACGAGGTCGCAGCGGAGGCGATGGGCAAGGATGTCAAGAACCGGCATCTCCAGATATTCATCCTCGGCTCGGCCATCTGCGGCATCGCAGGCGCGATGATGACGACACTCGACGGCCAGCTGACACCCGGCACCTACCAGCCGCTCCGCTTTACCTTCCTCGTCTGGGTGATGGTGATCGTCGGTGGCTCGGGCAACAACTTCGGCGCGGTTCTGGGCGCCTTCCTGATCTGGTTCCTGTGGAACAAGGTCGAGCCGATGGGCCAATGGATATTGGAGATCGTGACCGCGGGACTGGATGATACCAGCGTCCTCAAGGCCTATCTCTTCGACCTTGTGGCCCATATGCGGCTTCTCACCATGGGCGTGGTGCTGCTGCTCGTGCTGCGCTTCAGTCCGCGCGGGCTCTTGCCGGAGAGGTAGCCGGGGGGCTGTCTGCCCCCCGCGCGCGCCCTGCGCGCTCCCCCCGAGGATATTTGGGGCCAAAAGATGATACGGACCATTGCATCTTTTGGCCATAAATATCCCGGGGAGCCGCGCAGCGGCGGGGCGGAGCCCCCAAACGGACAAATGACCTTGCGCCGCAGGCGCCCTGCCGGGTCAGCCGTCGAACTTGCGCAGGCGGCGGATCAGTGAGGATGTGTCCCAGCGCCCGCCACCCATGTTCTGCACATCCTTGTAGAACTGGTCGATCAGGGCGGTCACAGGCAGGCTCGCCCCGGTTTCATCGGCGGCCGCGAGCACGATGGCGAGGTCCTTGCGCATCCAGTCGACAGCAAAGCCATGGTCGAAGTGGTCCTCCAGCATGGTCTTGCTGCGATTGCTCATCTGCCAGCTTCCCGCAGCGCCCTGGCTGATCACCTCGACCACGCCGGCGGCATCGAGCCCGGCCTTCTGTGCAAAGTGCAGCGCCTCGGACAGGCCCTGAACCAGGCCCGCGATGGCGATCTGGTTGGCCATCTTGGCCAGTTGGCCGGCACCGCTGTCGCCCAGCCGCTTGCAGATGCGCGCATAGGCGGCGACCACCGGGGCCGCGCGGGCAAAGTCCGCCTGGGTCCCGCCGCACATCACCGAGAGCACGCCATTGACCGCCCCCGCCTGCCCGCCCGAGACCGGGGCGTCGACAAATCCGATCCCGCGCGCCGCTGCTTCGGCCGAGAGTTCCCGCGTCACCTTTGCCGAGACAGTGGTGTGATCGATGAACAGGCTGCCGGTCGCCATGCCGGCAAAGGCGCCGTCAGCGCCATGGCAGACCGCGCGCAGGTCATCGTCATTGCCTACGCAACTCAGCACGATCCCGGCGCCCTGGGCCGCGGCCGCAGGTGTCGATGCCGCGGTCCCGCCATGGGCGGCGACCCAGGCCGCGGCCTTGTCGGCCGAGCGGTTGTAGACGGTGACCGAGTGTCCGGCTGCGGCGAGATGGCCCGCCATCGGGCCGCCCATCACCCCCAGTCCCAGAAATGCCACTTGCGCCATAGCCTTGCTCCCCCCTGCCAGACCGGTGTATCCGGTGCGAGATACCTAACCGACCCATCCCGCGCGTCAACTGCCGGACCGGTCCTGTTGCGGGGAACCCGATGTTCGTCATCTTCCGCTGGTTGTTGTGGCTTACCACCGGGTTGATCGGGCTGGTGATCGCGGGGCTGTTGCTGGTCTATTTCTTTGCCGCGCGGTCGCTGCCCGATTATGACGGCACCTATGCCGTCGCCGGGATCAGCGCGCCGGTCGAGGTGGTGCGCGACAATGCCAATGTGCCCCATCTCTTTGGTGCGACCGATTCGGATGTGTTCTTTGCGCTGGGCTATGTCCATGCGCAGGACCGGATGTGGCAGATGACCATGCTGCGCCGCACCGCGCAGGGCCGTCTGTCGGAACTCTTCGGCGCGCGCACCCTGCCGATCGACATGCTGTTGCGCCGGCTCGACCTTTACGGACTTGCCACATCCTCGGTCGCGGCGCAGGACGCGCCGACGCTGGCCGCGCTCGAGGCCTATGCCGACGGGGTCAACGCCTGGCTGGCCGAGGTCAATTCAGGTGCCCGTGGGCGTGGCGCGCCCGAGATGTGGATCTTCAACCATCCGGTCGCGCCCTGGCAGCCCGCCGACAGCCTCGCCATCCTCAAGCTGATGGCCCTGCAACTCTCCAGCCATCTGGAGGCCGAAGTGCTGCGCGCGCGCATCTCGCTGGTGCTGCCCGAGGCGCGGCTGCGCGACATCCTGCCCGATGCGCCCGGCGCGGGGATCGCGGCGCTGCCCGAATACGCGCGCCTGATCCCCGCCCTGCCCGAATTCACCGACAACATGCGCCTCGCCTATGATCCGCTGTCGCCGGTCAAGCCGGCCGCGCTGGCGGGCGCCTCGAATGCCTGGGCGGCGGGTATCAGCCGGTCGGCCACCGGCTCGACGCTTCTGGCGAGCGACCCGCATCTCGGCCTCACCGCGCCGTCGATCTGGTATCTCGCCCGGCTCGAGCTGCAATCGGGCGGGGTGATCGGCGGGACCATTCCGGGTGTGCCGGTAGTCATGTCGGGGCGCAGCGCCGATCTGGGCTGGGGCATCACGTCGAGCTATCTCGACGATCAGGACATCCATATCGAAGAGGTCAACCCGCAGAACCCCGACGAATACCGCACGCCCGAAGGCTGGGTCCGGTTCGAGAGCCGTGACAGCATCATCACCGTCAAGGACGCGAGCGCCGTCACCATCCGCCTGCAGTGGAGCGTCAATGGCCCGGTGCTGCCGCCCGATGTCTATGACCTCGGCACGATCCGGCCACAGGGCCATGTCACCACCTTGAACTGGACCGCGCTCGCGCCCGATGACACGACGATGACCGCGGCGATGCGCCTGATGCGGGCGACGTCGGTCGAGGAGGGGCTGGCGGCGACACGCACCTATATCGCGCCATCGCAGAACCTCGTGCTGGCCGACCGCAACAGTATCGCGATGGCCCTGATTGGCGCGATGCCCGACCGTGACCCCGCGCACCAGAGCCAGGGGCGGCTGCCGACGCTGGGCTATCTGCCCGAGAACCGCTGGCGCGGCGTCCTGCCCGCCGAGGACAATCCGCGCTTTGTGAACCCGGTCGGCGGGCTGATCGGCAATACCAACAACAAGACGGTTGACCGGCCCTTTCCGCGCCATGTGTCCTTTCTGTGGGGCGATACTCAGCGGATCGAACGCTGGCGTTTCCTGATGCAGCAGCGCGGCGTGCATACGCGCGAAAGCTTTATCGAGGCGCAGCTTGATACCGTGAGCCCGACCGCGCGCACGCTTCTGCCGCTGGTGGGGGCCGACCTGTGGTTCACCGGCGAGGCCGCGCCCGCCGGCACGCCAGAGCGGCAGCGCCAGCGTGCGCTCGAGCTTTTGGCCGAGTGGAACGGCGAGATGAACGAGCACCTGCCGGAGCCGCTGCTTTATGCGGCCTGGATGCGCGCGCTGCAGGTGCGCCTGATCCGGGACGAGCTAGGCCCGCTGGCCGATGAATTCACCCATGTGGAGCCCCTGTTCATCGAGCGGGTCTATCGCGACATCGGCGGCGCCTCGGTCTGGTGCGATGTGCTGCAATCGGCCCCGGTCGAGACCTGCACCGACATCGCGCGCCTCGCGCTCGACGATGCGCTGGTCTGGGTGGGCGAAAACCATGGCACCGCGCTGGAATCTCTGCGCTGGGGTGACGCGCATCAGGCGACACATGACCATCCGGTGCTGGGCGAGGTGCCGTTTCTGAAATGGTTCGTCAATATCCGCCAATCCACCAGCGGCGATGACAACACGCTGATGCGCGGGCGCACTTCCGGGCTCGACCCGGCGCCGTTCCGGAATGTCCATGCGGCGGGCTATCGCGGCGTCTATGATTTCGCCGATCCCGACAGTTCGGTCTTTGTGATCTCGACCGGGCAGTCGGGGCATCCGTTGTCGCGCCACTATGACGATCTGGGCGAATTGTGGCGGCGCGGCGAATATATCCCGATGTCGCTCGACCCGGCGCTGGCCCGGGCGGGCGCGGTGGGGGTCATGCATCTGGAGCCGGTCGTGCCGGCCGAATAGTCGGATCTGCCGCAAGATGGCGGCAACTCGGGGCCTTGCGTTGACCGATCCTTGGCGGGTCATGGTCTCTTGTCAGGCCATGACGCCCGGCATCCCTGTGTCCCTGACCCTGTCGATCGGGGCGGCCGTTGCCAGCCGCGCCTGTCCCTGTCAGAGCCGGCTGAAACGTTCCTTCTGGCGCGCGGACCAGAGCACGTCGATCCGCGCGCCGTCCTCTGTCTGCGTCTCGCCTTGCACAAGACCCTGCGCGTAGAGCCAGGCGCGCTGCCGCCCCGCGCCATGCGGCAGATCCAGGCTCTCTGACAGGCGCTGCGGGCGCAGGACCTCGGCCACAGCGTCGAGCAGCCGGTCCAGCCCCTCGCCGGCGAGCGCCGAGACGGCAAAGAGGTTCTCGGTTCGTGCCGCCGTGACCTCGAGCGCCGCGCGCGCCTCGGCTTCGACCTTGTCGATCTTGTTCCAGACCTCGATCAGCGGCGCCCCCTCGCCCACACCGAGGCTTGCGAGGATCGCCGTCACATCGCGCGCCTGCTCGGCGCTTTGCGGATGGCTGATGTCGCGCACATGCAGGATCAGATCGGCGTCCAGCACCTCTTCGAGCGTGGCACGGAAGGCGGCGACAAGCTCGGTCGGCAGGTCCGAGATGAAACCCACCGTGTCCGACAGGATCACCTCATCGCCCGAAGGCAGCAGGACGCGGCGCATCGTCGGGTCGAGCGTGGCAAAGAGCATGTCCTTGACCAAGACGTCGGCGCCGGTCAGCCTGTTGAACAGCGTCGATTTTCCGGCATTTGTATAGCCCACCAGCGCCACGATCGGATACGGCACCTTGGCCCGCGCGGCGCGGTGCAGCGTGCGGGTCCGGACCACCTTTTCCAGCTGCCGTTTCAGCCGCAGGAGCTGGTCATCAATGGCCCGCCTGTCGGCCTCGATCTGCGTCTCGCCGGGGCCGCCGACAAAGCCGAACCCGCCGCGCTGCCGCTCGAGGTGGGTCCAGGCGCGCACCAGCCGCGTGCGCTGATAGCTCAGCGCCGCCATCTCGACCTGCAACACCCCCTCCGCCGTGCGCGCCCGGTCGCCGAAAATCTCGAGGATCAGCCCGGTCCGGTCGAGGATCTTGACCTTCCATTCCTTCTCAAGATTGCGCTGCTGCACCGGCCCCACCGGCCCGTCGATCAGCACCAGATCGACCTCGGCTTCGGCGAGCCGCTCCTTAAGCTCTGCAATCTTGCCTTTGCCGAACAGCATGCCGGGGTGCATCCTTGGCAGGCGCACCACCTCGGCGCCGCAAACCACCAGGCTGGGCAAGGCATCTGCGAGCGACACCGCCTCTTCGAGCGCCGATGCGGCATCGCGACGGTCACGGTCCGATTTCACGTCAGGGCAGAGAACCCAGGCCCGCGTGGCGGGTTCATCCGTCTGCATATGGCCTATTCTTCGCCATCATAAAGGCTGATGGGCTGCGCCGGCATGATGGTGGAAATCGCGCTCTTGTAGACAAGCTGCGATTGACCGTCGCGGCGCAAAAGCACGCAAAAGCTGTCAAACCAGGTGATGACACCCTGCAGCTTGACCCCGTTGATCAGAAAGATCGTGACCGGAACCTTGGTCTTGCGGACGTGGTTGAGAAACGCGTCCTGCAGGTTCTGCTTGTCGGCCGCCATGGTTCTTGTCCCTTGTTCTTGTGGCCGCGGATCGGCCATCCCCTGTTTCAGGCGATTATGTCGCGCCGCGCCGCCAGATTCCAGCCCAAATACAGAGACCTATCGCAGGGTGTGGTGCGCCGGTATCAGCGCGGCTCAGGACCGCCAGACATCGGGGTTGAGCAAGGCGATCAGCGCGAGCGTCTCGAGCCGGCCGAGCACCATGGTTGCGGCAAGGATCGTCTTGGCGCTGTCGGGGATGCCGGCATAGGACACCGGGATTTCGGCCGCGACCTGCGCCAGCGGCCCGGTGGTCGAAATAGCCGAAACCGCCAGCACCATCGCCGCCTCGAACTGCATCCCCGTCAGTGACAGCGCCCCCATCACCACCACGATGCTGAGCGCGAACAGCATGAAGAAGATCCACGAGATATAGGCCCCGCGCCGCCTGATCCGCCGCGACCGCGACCCGTCGGTGCCGACCGAATTGGGGTGCACCAGCTTTTCGAACTCGCGCATCCCGTGCTTGTAGAGCGTATAGACCCGCAACAGCTTGACCCCGCCCGCGGTCGTGGCGACACCGCCACCGACGATCGCCAGCCCCACCAGCACCAGGCCGGGCGAGCGCAGGCCGGCCCAGTCGGTCGCGCCCAGCCATTGGCGGCTTTCGAACCCGGTGGTGGTGAGAAAGGACAGCGCGGTAAACAGCGCCCCCCAGAGCGCGCCAAGTGCGGCAAAGGTGCCCGAGACGGTAAAGCGGTCGGCGCTCGACACGAAGTGGCGCAGGAACAACAGCAGCGCAACCGCCCCGATCAGAACCAGCGCAAGCTGCAATTCCGGGTCGCGCACGAGCTTGTCTTCCTGATCGGTCAACAGACCCTTGCTGAAGGTCAGGCGCGTGAGGGCAAAGAGCAGGAAGGCAAAGATCAGCATCTCCCCCGCCAGCCCCGACGCGCCGTTTTCAACGCCGCCCACCGGCGAAATCCCCGATGTCGCCAGCACCGACATGGCATGGCAGATGGCCACAAGCGGCACCTCGCCCGCCAGCATCAGCCCGACCCAGAGCGCCAGCGTGAGGCCCGCGTAGATCGGGACAAGGCGCAGCGAATAGCGCGCGAGCCGCTCGGCGGGGTCTGACAGGCGCGAAATCTGGCTCTGGCTGGCCGAAAGGTCGCCCGCCGCATTGGGCGAGCGGACCTCGAACCCGCCCAGGTTCATCGGCGCCAGCACCGCAACGGCCGTGATCCAGATGAACAGCCCGCCCAGCCAGCCCACGGTCGCCCGCCACAGGTGCAGCGACGGGTTGATCCGTCGCGGGTTGTCAAAGATCGTGGCCCCCGTCGTGGTGAAACTCGACACCATCTCGAACCAGGCGTTGAGAAAGGATACCGGCCGCGCGGCCTCGTAGAACGGGATCGCAAACAGCAGCGGCAGCACGGCATAGGCCGCGACCAGCGTGCCCAACTGGCTGCGCGGCACAGAGCGGGGCGCATAGCCTGTCGTGGCCAGGCCGATCAGGATGCTCAGGAACAGCCCGAGGATCGTGGCATAGAGAAAGATGCGCGCGGTGCCAAAATCGCTGCGGCCATAGGCATGCAGCGCCGGCACCAGCATCGCGACCGCGCCGATGCCCAGCAGCAGCACGAAAAAGGGCAGCGACGAGACCCGGCGCAGCATCAGAAAAAGTCGATCGAGACTTGCATCAGCTTTTCGACCTCGCGGACATCGGATTTCATCGAGAAAATCACGATCAGGTCGCCTTCCTCGATCCGCATCTCGCCCGTGGGCTTGACCGTGACCCCCTTCTTGAGCACCCCGCCGATCAGCACGCCTTCGGGAAAGGCGATGTCGCGGATGCGCTGGCCCGCGATGGGCGAGGTGCCCAGCACCTGCGCCTCGATCAGCTCGGCCTCGCCATCGCCGATCGAATAGACCGCGCGGACCCGGCCATGGCGGATATGCTTGAGGATCGAGCTCACCGTCGTGGCGCGCGGGTTGATATAGGCGTCGATCCCGAGCGGCGCCATCAAGGGCATCAGCGAGGGGTCGTTGATCAGGCAGATCGCCATCCGGCAGCCCATCTCCTTGGCGCGGGCCGAGGCGAGCAGGTTGGTCTTGTCATCATCCGTGACCACGAGGATCGCGTCGGCGCTGCTCACGCCCGCCTCCTCAAGCATTGCGGCGTCGAGCCCGTCACCATGCAGCACGATGGTCCGGTCGAGCGCATCGGCCGCGCGTTCGGCCACGGGACGGTTGCGCTCGATCACCTTGACGCGCACGCGGTCCTCGCGCCGCTCGAGCGCCATGGCGACGCCAAGTCCGACATTGCCGCCGCCGATGATGATGATGCGTTCCTGCTTGGACCGCGCCTTGCCAAAGATCTCGAGCGTGCGGTTCATGTCCTCGGTATCGGTGAACACATAGATCTGGTCATCGGAAAAGATCTGGTCGCCGGGCGCCGGGGCAAACAGCGTGCCCTTGCGCCGGATCGCCACGACGATGGCCCGCAGGGTCGAAAACAGGTCCGACAATTGCCGCAAGGGCGTGTTGATGACCGGGCAGTCAGGGCCGATGGCAATCCCCAGGAGCTGCCCCTTGCCGTCGAAAAAGCTCTCGGTGTCAAAGGCGGTAGGCGCGCCAAGGCGTTGCAGCGCGGCCTCGGCCACCTCTTTCTCAGGGCTGATGACCACGTCGATGGGCAGATGGTCGCGGCGGTAGAGGTCGGAATAGATCGCGTCGAGGTAGCTCTGCGCGCGCAGCCGGGCGATCTTGCGGCCGATGTTGAACACCGAATGGGCCACCTGGCAGGTGACCATGTTGACCTCGTCGCTATGCGTGGCCGCGATGATCATGTCGGCATCACGCGCGCCGGCCTGTTCCAGCACATCGGGGTAGCTGGCAAAGCCCGCGACCCCCTGCACATCCAGCGTCTCGGTGGCGCGGCGCACGAGGTCGGCGTTGTTGTCCACCACTGTTACGTCGTTGTCCTCGCTGGACAGGTGGCGCGCGATCTGCCAGCCGACCTGTCCCGCGCCGCAGATGATGACCTTCATCGCATGTCCTCAGCGGTTACGGTTGCGAGAAGTGGCAGAGCCGGCCGGATAGGTCAATCGCACCGGGTCATTCCTCATCGACATAGGCGATCCGGCCGCCCGATTTGCTCGACGTGACCACACCGAGGCTTTTGAGCTTGCGGTGCAGCGCCGACCGCTCCATCCCCACAAAGCTGGCCGTCCGGCTGATGTTGCCGCCAAAGCGGTTGATCTGGGTGAGCAGATATTCGCGTTCGAACAATTCGCGCGCCTCGCGCAGCGGCAGCGTCGCGAGGCCGCCCGACAGCACCACACGGCCCTCCTCGTTCGAGGCATCTTCGGCAGACGGCAGCTCGCGCGCGGCAATGTCGCCGCTGCTTTCTCCAAGGATAAGAACACGTTCCACGACGTTCTTCAACTGGCGCACATTGCCGGGCCACAGCATGGTCTGCAACAGCGCGCGCGCGTCATCGGCCAGGCGGCGCAGCGGCAGGCCCTGGGTGCGGTTGAGCTGCGCGATGAAATGCTCGGCCAGCAGGGGAATGTCCTCGCGCCGTTCCTCCAGCGCAGGCACCGCGATCGGCACCACGTTGAGCCGATGATAGAGCTCCTGGCGGAACTGGCCCTCGCTGATGGCTTCCTGCAAGTCCTTGTTCGTGCTCGAGATCACCCGCAGATCGACATTCACCTTGTCGGTGCCGCCCACCCGCTGGAACTGCTGGTCCACCAGCACCCGCAGGATTTTCGACTGCGTGCCCAGCGGCATGTCGGCCACTTCGTCAAAGTAGATCACGCCGCCATTGGCCTGCTCGAGAAGGCCCTTCTCCACCCCCTTCTCGGCGCTCTCACGACCGAACAGCACCTCTTCCATCCGATCCGGTTCGATCGAGGCGCTGCTGACGGTGACAAAGGGACCGCCCGCGCGGTTCGAATTGGCATGGATATAGCGCGCGGCGATTTCCTTGCCCGACCCCGGCGTGCCTGTCAGCATGACGCGGCCGTTCGACTTTGTCACCTTGTCGAGCTGCGCGCGCAGGGCCCTGAAGGCCGCGCTTTCCCCCAGCATTTCGGCGGTAAAGGTCTCGCCCCGCTTGAGCTCGATATTCTCGCGCCGCAGTCGTGACGTCTCCATCGCGCGGCGGATCACCACCATGAGCTGGTCGATGTTGAAGGGTTTCTCGATGAAATCATAGGCACCCTGCTTGATCGCGGCGACGGCAATCTCGATATTGCCATGGCCCGAAATGATCACCACTGGGATGTCGGGATGGTCACGCTTGACCGTTTTCAGGATGTCGATCCCGTCCATCTTGCTGTCCTTTAGCCAGATGTCGAGGATCATCAGCGCCGGATGTTCCTTGGCGATCTCGGCCATGCATTGTTCCGAGTTACCTGCAAGTCGGGTCGTAAAGCCTTCATCTTTCAGGATATCCGAGATGAGTTCGCGAATGTCGCGTTCATCATCGGTGATCAGGATATCGCCCATATCGGCCCTCATGCTGTTGCTCTTGTGACATGTGTTGCTGCCGGTCGGACCGGCAGGTGGATGACAGCCATCGCGCCGCGGTGGTCGCAGCCGGCGAACAGGTCGGCATCCTCGAGCGCGAGTGTGCCGTCATGTTCCTCGATGATCTTGCGCACGATCGGCAGGCCCAGGCCGGTGCCTTTGGCCCGCGTCGTGACATAGGGTTCGAACAGGCGGGCGCGGTCCTCCGGAAGGCCGATGCCGTTGTCCGAAATGGTGATCAGCGCCTCGTCGCCATCCTGCCGCATCGCGATCCTGATTTCCGGGGCGTAACCTTTGGGTGCGCCCTTTTCCTCAAGGCTCTCAATGGCTTCTCCGGCGTTCTTGATGAGGTTTGTGATCGCCTGCGAGATCATCGTCGCGTCGATCTGGGCGATGACCGGGGTGTTGGGCAAACGGCCGTGCAAGGTGACATTGCCCAGAGCCGCCTCTTGCAGGGTGATCGCGTCGCGCATCAGGCTGGTGAGGTCGTGGTCGGCGCGCTCGGGCTCGGGCATCCGGGCGAATTTGGAGAATTCGTCCACGATGCGGCGCAGGTCGTTGGTCTGGCGCACGATCACATCGGTCAACTGGTCGAGCGCCCCGGCCTCGTCGCCCAGCTTGCCGCGGAACTTGCGCTTGATCCGTTCGGCCGACAACTGGATCGGCGTCAGCGGGTTCTTGATCTCATGCGCGATGCGGCGCGCTACATCGCCCCAGGCGGCCATGCGCTGCGCGCTCACCAGGTCGGTCACGTCGTCGAACGCCACCACATAGCCTTCGAGCGCGCCCTCGCCTGACCGGCGCGGCGACATGCGCACCAGCAGACTTTCCTGCTTGCCCGCGCGCACGATGTTGATCTGTTGCTGGACGACCTCACGCCCGTCGCGGCGCAACTGGTCAAACAGCGCTGCGAATTCCGGCACCGCGCGCGCCAGCGCCTGATCCTGACGCACGGCATCGACATAGAGAAGCCGCCGCGCCGAGGGGTTGGCAAAGGCGACCCTGCCATCCGCATCGACGCCCACGACGCCCGAGGTCACGGAACTGAGCACCGAATCAAACAGCCGCCGCCGGCTTTCGATCTGTTCGGTATTGTCGAGCAAGGCGGCGCGCTGGCCCTTGAGCTGGCTGGTCATCTGGTTGAAATAGCGGCCCAATTGCGCGATCTCGTCATCGCCTTCCTCTTCGATCACGCGCACGTCGAGGTCGCCCGCCCCCACCCGTTGCGACGCGCCGACCAGCCGGCCCACGGGTTTGGACAGCCGTTCGGCAAACCACAGGCCCAGCCAGATCGCCGCGAGAATGAGGATGACGGCAAAGCCGAGATAGAGGAGCCCGAATTCGAACAGCAGCCGCCCGCGTTCGCTTTCGAGCTGCTCATAGAGCGCGACCGTCTGCTTGGTGTCATCGAGCAGCGACAGGATCTCGCCATCGACCGCGCGGCTGACATAGAGAAGCCTGTCCTCGAACGCCGAAAGCGGGATAAGCGCGCGGAATTCGTTGTTGTCCCAATCCTCGATGATCAGCAGCCCCTCACGCCGCGCCTGCGCGATCTGGGCGTTGTCGGGCTTTTCGAACCCGAACTCGTAAGACCGCGCGCCGCGCGCCCGGATGTCGCCGATCCCGTCGATCACGAAAACCTCGGTCAGCCCACGTTCGATCTGCGGCTGGATCCGTGCGAGCGAGCGGCGCACCTCGGCATCGGGCATGAAGAAATTGCGCTGCCGTTCGGTGTCGAGATAGCCCGCGAGCCCGATACCGTCGCGGGTCAATTCCTGTTTGTGTTCGTTTTCATAGGCTTCCGCGGCCGAAAGCGAGGTGCCCAGCACATTGCGCACCCGTTCGGAAAACCAGCCTTCGAGCCCGACATTGATGGTGAGCACGGAAAAGACGGCGACCGTCACGGTCGGGATCAGCGCCAGCAGGGCAAAGACCCCGGTGAGGCGCAGGTGCAGCCGCGACCCGGCCGAGCGCGCGCGCCGCGCCGCGACCATCCGCGTCACCCGTTGCAGCACCAGCGCGGCCACCACCAGAACATAGACAAGATCCGCCAGCAGCACGAGACGCAGCGCCGGCGCGTTGCCGCCCTGTTGCAGCGGGCCGAGGACGACATAGGTCAGCCCAGCCAGCGCCGGCCCAAGGATCACCAGACCCAGGGTCGCCGCATTCTGCACCCGCCGCTGGCGCCACCAGCGGCTGAAGCGCGTCAAGTTGAGACCCGAAAGGGACCGCTGCACGCCACTGACCTTGTTGTGCGGAGCACGAGGCCCCTACCGCCGTTTCTTGCCCGTGATCTCGGTCCGGCTCTGACACCGAACGGCCACGGTTCTGTTGCGGTTTTACATCAACTTGCGGCGTCGTGTCACGCGGATATCCAGATCGGTGATCTTCTTGCGCAAGGTATTGCGGTTGATCCCGAGAAGATCGGCACATTTGGCCTGATTGCCGCCGGTCGCATCCAGCGCGATCTCGATCAGCGGCGTCTCGACCTCGCGCAGGATCCGGTTGTAAAGCCCCGGCGGCGGCAGCACGCCGCCATGCAGGTCGAAATAGCGCTTGAGGTGGCGCGCGACCGAGGCCATCAGCTTTTCGCCTTCGCCGCCGCCGCGCAGGGGCTCCATCGCGGGCTGGTTGCCCAGCACCAGTTCGACCTCGGCGCGGGTAATCTCCTCTTCGGCCGCCGTCACGACCAGCCGGCGCAGCAGGTTCTGCAACTGGCGCACGTTGCCGGGCCAGCTATAGCTGCGCACGAGGTCGAGCGCCGCCGGCGAAAGGCGCCGCCGCGGCACCCCGTCGCGTTCGGCACGCGCCAGAAAATGTTCCGCCAGCAAGGGGATGTCGTCCACCCGTTCCCGCAGCGCCGGCAGCGCGAGCGTGACACCTGCGAGGCGGTAGAACAGGTCCTCGCGGAACCCTCCCGCCTCGATCCGCGCCATCAGATCGCTTTGCGAGGTGGACATGATGCGCGGTGCGTTCTCGCCCAGAGTGTCGAGCATCCGCACGATGCGCGCCTGCGCGTCCTCGCCCAGATCGCCCACCTCGTCGAGCAGGATGGTCCCGCCGCGCGCGCGCGACACCACCATCGACGGGCCGTCCATCCCTTGCAGGTCATCGGACGACACCGTGATGAAGGGCAGCGTGCGGCGGTCGGAAAAGTCGTGGATCGCCTTGGCCATCAGCGATTTTCCGGTCCCGCTCTCGCCGGTGATGAGCACCGGCAGCGCGGTGTTCATCACCCGCGCGACGAGCCGATAGAGCGCCTGCATCGCGGGCGTGCGGCCGACCAGGGGCAGGTCGCCGCTGCGCGCCTCGTCATCGGTCCTGGGCGGCATCACCCGCCGCTTGACCTCGAGCGCGCGGGCGGCCCGCTTCATCAGGTCGGGCAGGTCAAAGGGTTTGGGCAGGTAGTCATAGGCATCGGCCTCGGCCGCCTGGATGGCGGTCATGATCGTGTTCTGCGCCGAGATCACGATCACCGGCAGCCCCGGCCGCACCTTGGCGATCAGCGGGAGTTGTTCGAGCCCGTTGCCATCGGGCATGATCACGTCCGAGATCACCAGATCGCCCTTGCCCTCGTCCACCCAGCGCATCAGCGTCACGATGGACGAGGTCGCATGCACCTTGCACCCCGCCCGGGTCAGCGCCTGGGTCAGCACCGTGCGGATCGTGCGGTCGTCATCGGCAACCAGAACTGTTCCGTCCATCATGTCTCTCCGGAGGTTGGGGGGCTGTCCTGATCGTCGCGCGGGGCCAGTGGCAGCGAAATGCGGAACACGGTCCGCCCCGGCACCGAGTTGACCGAGATCCAGCCGCCGATGTCGCCGATCAGCTTGGACACCAGCGCGAGGCCAAGGCCGGTGCCGTTTTCGCGGCCCGAAACAAAGGGCTCGAAGACATCGGCGGCGATGGCGGGCGGCAGGCCCGGGCCATCGTCGATCACCTCGACCTGTAGCGGCAGGCGGGCGAGCGAGCCATCGGCGCGGCGCAGGCGCAGCGAGGGCTCGTAGAAGGTATGCAGGCGGATCGTGCCCCCATCGCGGCCCGCCTCGGAGGCATTCTTGAGCAGGTTGAGAAACACCTGCAAAAGCTGGTCACCATCGGCCAGCGTGCGCGGCAGCGACGGGTCGTAGTCCTGGACATAGAACATATGCGCACCAAAGCCGACCTTGGCCGATTGCCGCGCGCGGTCGAGCACATCGTGGATATTCACCGATTTGAGCAAGGGCGGGCGCAGGTTGCCGAACTGCTCGACCTGCTCGAGCAGTTTGACGATGCGCCGGCTTTCCTCGACGATCAGGTCGGTGAGCTCCAGGTCTTCGCCCGACAGCCCCATCGACAGCAGTTGCGCGGCGCCGGTGATGCCCGCGAGCGGGTTCTTGATTTCATGCGTGAGCATCTCTGCCATGCCGATGGCCGATTTGGCCGCCTTGGCCGATTGCACGTTCTGCGTCATCCGGCTCACGATCTCGCGCGGGCTGATCAGCATGATCATCACGCCCTCGGCGCCGCGCAGCGGTGCGAACTGGATGTTGCATTGCAGCGGCGCACGTTCGCCCGAACCCACATCGACATCGTTGATGAACAGCGACGTGCCATTGTCGCGGGCCCGGGAAAAGGGGCCCTCGACCTGCGCGTCGATCATTACCTTGTCCCACAGCGGCGCGCCGACCAGCGCCCTGTCGGACAGGTTGAGGAAAAGCTCGGCGGCCGGGTTCACGGCGATGATGCTGTCATCGGGGGCGAGCAGCAGCGTCGGCACCGGCAGCGAGTTCCACAGCGCGGGGTCCTGGATCATGCCGCCACCGGCGCATGTTCCGCGAGCGCCCCGTGCAGCAAACGCAGCACGGCGGCCGGGGATGGGGCCGTCAGCACCTGCTGGCGCAAAGCGGAGGGCGTCGCGCAGGTGTCCATATACCAGCCGAGATGCTTGCGCGCGACCTTGCCCCCCAGATCACCCCCATAGAAGGTGAGCATCGCCTCGTAATGCGTGGCGACCATATGATAAAAATCCAACCCCTGCGGGATCGCCGGCGCGGGCGCGCCGTAGAGGTGATGCGCCACCAGCGCCAGTTGCCAGGGCCGCCCCTGCGCCCCGCGCCCGATCATCACGCCGCTGGCGCCGGACTGCGCGAGCGCCTGCCGCGCGGTCGCGGGATCGGTGATGTCCCCATTGGCGATCACCGGGACCGTGACCGCGTCGCGCACCGCGCGGATCGCGGTCCAGTCGGCCCGCCCCTTGTAGAACTGGCAGCGCGTGCGCCCGTGGATCGTCACCAGACGCACGCCCGCGTTCTCGGCCCGCCGCGCCACGGATGCAGCGTTGAGGCAGGCGTCGTCCCAGCCCAGCCGCGTCTTGAGCGTCACCGGCACGCTGACCGCACCCACAACCGCCTCGATCAGTCGCAGCGCATGGTCCGGATCACGCAGCAGGGCCGAGCCGGAATAGCCGTTCGTCACCTTTTTCGCCGGGCACCCCATGTTGATGTCGATCATCCGCGCGCCATTGGCCTCGACCATGCGCGCGGCCTCGGCCATCCAGCGCGCCTCGCGTCCGGCCAGTTGTATGGCCGTATTGGCCTGCCCCAGCCCCAGTTCCGCCTTTTCGCGGATGCCGGGCTTGGCCTGGACCATCTCCTGGCTCGCGACCATTTCCGACACGACCCAGCCCGCGCCAAAGGACGCGACAAGCTGACGAAACGGCAGGTCGGTGATCCCCGCCAAAGGCGCGAGAGCGACGGGCGGCGCGAGGGCGAGATCGCCAAGGGTGATCGGATGGATGGTTTCCACTTCGTCAGGGCGCTTTCACCGGTTTCATGACCCGTCGATATGTGGCCAAAGGCGGATATACAACGATCAGCCCGGCCGCTTCGTGACATAATTCGGCATATGCTTAAAAAATGTGCGGCTGCTCCGCCTAGACTGCGCAATTGCGCGGCGCGGGCGAAGGTTCTAGGAAGATCGCACATTGGCCTTTGCAGGGATGAGATGTCGCAAGCACTTTCTGTCGCGGTCCTCGTCGTCGCTGCCGGGCGTGGCACGCGGGCCGGGGGGGGCGTGCCCAAGCAGTGGCGCAGGCTCGGACCCTGCCGGGTGATCGACCACGCGCTCGCCACCTTTGCCGCGCAACCCGGCCTCGGGCCGCTGATGGTGGTGTTGCACCCCGATGACATGGCGATGCCCCTGCCCGACGGCGTGTTGCGGGTCGCGGGTGGGGCGACGCGCGATGCATCGGTGCGCGCGGGGCTCGATGCGCTGGCGGCCTTCGCGCCGGCGCGGGTGCTGATCCATGACGCGGCGCGCCCGCTGGTGTCCGGGGCGGTGATTGCCCGTGTGCTGGCCGCACTGGAGAGGGCCCCCGGCGCCGCGCCCGCGGTCGAGGTGACGGATGCGCTGTGGCGCGGTGACGCAGGGCACGTCACCGGCACGCAGGACCGGACCGGCCTTTACCGCGCGCAGACGCCGCAGGGGTTCCGCTTTGACGCGATCCTTGCCGCGCATCGCGCACATGACGGCCCCGCGCCCGATGATGTGGCGGTGGCGCGTGCGGCAGGGCTGGCTGTTGCCATTGTCGAAGGGGACGAGGATAACCTCAAGATCACGCGCGAGGGCGATTTTGCCCGCGCCGCACGGCTGATGGGGCAGGACATGGATATCCGGACGGGCAATGGCTATGACGTGCACCGCTTCGGGCCGGGCGACCATGTCTGGCTCTGCGGGGTGCGGGTGCCGCATGACCGCGCCTTGCAAGGGCATTCGGATGCCGATGTGGGCATGCATGCGGTGACGGATGCGATCTATGGCGCGCTCGCGCGCGGTGACATCGGCCAGCACTTTCCCCCCTCCGACCCGCAATGGAAGGGCGCGGCGAGCCATATCTTTCTCGACCATGCCTGTGCGCTGGCGCGCGAACTGGGGTTCACCATCACCCATGCGGATTGCACGCTGGTCTGCGAATACCCGAAGATCGGCCCGCACAGCATTGAAATGAGGGCAGAAATGGCGAGGATCATGGGCATGGACATCGACCGGGTGAGCGTCAAGGCCACCACATCCGAACGGCTGGGCTTCACAGGCCGGGGCGAAGGGATCGCGGCGCTGGCGACCGCGACGCTGGTGCGGGCATGAGCGCGCTGATCGCCACGCTCTTTGGCATCGGGCACCTGCGGCCCGCACCCGGCACCTGGGGGTCGCTTGCCGCGCTGCCGCTGGCAATCGGGCTCTATGTGCTCGGCGGGCCCTGGGGCGTGGTCGTGGCGACGGTCGCTGTCGGCATCGCGGGCCTCTGGGCGACGCGGATCGAGACAGCGGGCAGCGCCGACAAGGACCCCGGCCATATCGTCATCGACGAGGTCGTGGGCCAGTGGATCGCGCTCTGGCCGATCTTTTTCGGGGCCGCGGGGGCGAGTGTCGGCCTGCTCGCACTCTGGCCGGGCTGGGTCGCGGGGTTCCTGCTGTTCCGGCTCTTTGACATCTGGAAGCCCGGTCCGATCGGCTGGGCGGACCGGCGCGGCGATGCGGAGGGCGTGATGCTCGACGATATCCTCGCAGGGATCGCCGCGGCCGTCTGCGTCACGCTGCTCGCCGGGCTCTGGCACGGGGTTCTGGGCCGGTGAGCGTCGCGGCGCTCCTCGATGCGGCCCGGGCAAAGGGTGTGATGATCGCCACCGCCGAAAGCTGCACGGGCGGGCTGGTCGCCGCGGCGATCACCGAAGTCGCGGGGGCGTCGGCGGTATTCGAGCGCGGCTTTGTCACCTATTCCAACGCGGCCAAAGTGGCGATGCTGGGCGTCCTGCCCGCCACGCTCGACGCGCATGGCGCGGTGTCGGACCCTGTCGCGCGCGAGATGGCGCAGGGCGCGCTGGCGCGGTCAGAGGCGCAGGTGGCGGTCGCGGTCACAGGCATTGCCGGGCCCGGCGGGTCAGAGTTCAAGCCGGAAGGCCGGGTCTGCTTTGCCCTCGCGACGGCGCATGGCTGCCGGGCGCTGACGGTGGACTATGGCCCCATTGGCCGGGCGCAGGTGCGTGCGGCCTCGGTTGCGCAGGCGCTGGCGCTGCTGGTCGAGGGGGTGGCAGCGGCCTAGCGGTAGAGGGCAAAGAACGCGAGGATCTCTTGCGTCGCGTTCACCCCATCGCCCTGCCCGCTCCGCCTTGCGCGCCGCCCACCCGGCCAGACATGGGTGCCGCCCTCGATGGTGATCAGCCGGACCATGGCCCGCCCGTCGGGGCGCAGCCAGTCATGGCGCGTGACCGGCAGCGGGCCATCGACTTGCGTGGCCTGCATCCGCAGCGGGCCGGGCGCAGCCGCGACAAAGGCCGCGATGACGGCGGCGACCGGGGTGAAATCGGTGCGCGTCACCCCGCTTTGCGAAAATCCGCCGGCATAGGGCACGGCGGTGTCGGCGGTGCCGTGGATATGCAGGAGCGGGACCGCCCCGCGCGGCGCAAACCGGGCGAGGTCCAGCGTGCCCGCCACCCCTGCCACGGCGCGCACCCGTCCGGGCCGCGCGGCGGCATAGGCTTCGGCCATCATCGCCCCATTCGACATGCCGGTGATGAACACGCCGTCCCGGTCGGTGCCAAATCTTGCGGCGGCATCGTCGATCACCCGGTCGAGAAACCCGATGTCATCGACCCCACGCGCCGCCGCGGGCCCACAGCAATAGCCCGCATTCCAGGCGAGCAGTGGCCCCGCCCGCGAAGTGCCGGCGGCAAAGATCACCGCGTGACCATTGGCAAGCGCCGGCCGCATCAGCCCGGAGTTCAGCGCGAATTGCAGCGGATTGCCACCGCCGCCATGCAGGCCGATGATTACCTGCGGCCGCAGGACGCCGTCCGGCAAGGCGATCTGGTAGGACCGCCCGTCCGGCAGCCGCACCTCGGTCAGTTGCGCCTGCGCCACCGAAGCGAGCAGCGCGAGCCACAGCGCGAACCACAGGGCAAGCCACTGGGCGGGCCACTGGGCAAGCCACCGAGCGGGCCACAGGGCAAGCCACTGGGCGGGCACAAGGCGCAACGCCCTAAGCATAAAGCTCTTGCGCCCGTCTCTCGAAGGCGCGCACCACACGCTGCATCGCCTCGTTGAAGAACAGCCCCGCTGCCCCTTGCAGCAGCCGGTTGCGGAACTCGAAATCCACGTCGAACTTCACCTCGCAACCCTCTGGAACATCACGGAATTGCCAGGAGCTCTCCATCCTGGTGAAGGGACCGTCGATATAGGCGCTGTCGATCCGGTGCTGCGCGGGCCAGCAGGTCACGCGGCTGCCATAGCGCTCGCGGAATACCTTGAACGAGATCACGAGGTCGGCGAGCATCACGCTGTGGTCGCCGTGATCCTCGGTCGAGCGGATCCGCGCTGCGGCGGTCCAGGGCAGGAATTCGGGGTAGCGGGCGACATCGGCGACCAGCGCATACATCTGATCGGCGCTGTATGGCAGGATGCGGGTTTCGGAATGGGTGGGCATGGCTTGCGGCTCTGACTGCGATGGTATGCCTGTGCATGTCGGGTGCATCCGCGCCAAGTTCAAGCAGAAATCCCGCAGCGCGCAGCCATGCCGCAGTCGGGCCGCAGTCGGGCCGCAGTCGGGCCGCAGTCGGGCCGCAGTCGGGCCGCAGTCGGGCCGCAGTCGGGCCGCAGGCGCGGCGCTCTATGCCCCGGACCCGCGTCTGTCTCACCGCGCCAGCGTCGCGGCGGCCTCCTTGGCGGCCAACCGCTCTTGCGCCGTCATGTCTTGCGACCAGGGGCCATCGCCAGAAAAGCAGCACAGTTCACCCCTGTCCGGCGTCTGACCGGACGCACCCCACGCCCCATTCCACGCCCCATTTTCAATCTCCTTTGGCTTGCAATGAGGCGAGATTAGCGCGCAAAGAGGAGGGCGCACAGTCTGCTTGCTTGCAAAGGTAGCCACCCGGATGACCGACCGTCCCTATGTGATCGACCAGATGATCTCGGCCAAGTCCATTGCCGCGCGGATCGAGGAGCTTGCCCGCGCGATCAGCACAGAGTTCGCCGGCACCGACAAGCTGGTGGTCGTGGGCCTGTTGCGCGGATCGTTCGTCTTTATCGCCGATCTGGTGCGCGAGCTCGACCTGCCGGTCGAGGTCGATTTTCTCGAGGCGTCGTCCTATGGCGATGGCATGGAAAGCTCGCGCGAGGTGCGCATCCTCAAGGACCTGCGCGGCAAGATCGAAGGGCGCGACGTGCTGGTGGTCGAGGATATCGTCGATACCGGCCACACCCTGAGCCATGTCACACGGTTTCTCGAAACCCGCAAACCGGCGCGGCTGCGCACCATAGCGCTGCTCGACAAACCCGCGCGCCGCGAGGTCGATTTCAAGGCGACCTGGACGGGTTTCGCGATCCCCGACGAATTTGTTGTGGGCTATGGCATCGACTTTGCGCAACGCAACCGCAACCTGCCCTATATCGGCAAGGTGCGCTTTGCCGCACCGGCATGAATTGCCATGAACCTGCTCCTCTGGCTCACCCGGGCAAAGCGCTGGGCGCAACATCCGCCCTCGGCCGGGCGCGTGGTGCTGGTGCTGGCGGTCGTGGCCTTTTGCCTCGCGCTCTACGGGTGGGAACGCGCCTTTGGCTGGCCCGACTGGCTCACGCCCGCGCGGGTGCGACGGCCGGTGATTCGATAAGGACGCTGCGCGCAGAGGCTGTGCGCGAATGCGGGCGAAATTACAAATTTGTGCAGTGGCAGAATGGCGCGGGGCTGCTAGCGTGGTCGCATTGATATTTCCTGACCGGAGTTTCCCATGCGCCTCACCCATGTTCTTGCCGGCCTTGTCGCCGCCTCTGTCCTGACCGCCGGCGCCGTCATGGCGCAGGGCGCTGACCCGCTCGCCGCCGCCGTAAAGGCGCGCCAGTCGCATATGCAGCTTTACGCCTTCAACCTCGGGTTGCTGGGCGGCATGGCGCAGGGCAACATCGCATATGACAGCGCCGCCGCCTCGGCCGCCGCTGCCAACCTCGCCGCCCTGTCCGCGCTCGATCAGTCGCGCTACTGGCCGATGGGGTCGGCCGCGGGCGAGGTTGAAGGCTCGCGCGCGCTGGCCGCGATCTGGGCCGAAGGGTCGGACGCCGCGGCCAAGGGTCAGGCCTTGAATGCCGCCGCCGTCGCGATGGCGGCTGTGGCGGGCACCGACCTTGCCAGCCTGCAAGGGGCGATGGGTGCGCTGGGCGGCGCTTGCGGCGCCTGCCACCAGAGCTACCGTCAGACGAACTGAGCCCGACAGGCCGGAAACAGGGGATGCGTCCGCGCGGCGCGTCCCCCTTGTCGCGTGAAAGGACCCCGCCATGCGGCTTTTGCCTGCTTTCGTGATCCTCGCGGCACTGGGTGGTGGCGCAGGGTGGTATCTGAGCGGTCCTGATGCCCTGCCCTCCGCCGCCCTCGCAGGGATCACCGGCGACGCCGTCGCCGGCTCCACCGTGTTCGCCGCCGCCGGCTGCGCGTCCTGCCATACCGCGCCCGAGGCAGCGGCGAGCGATACGCCGGTGCTGTCCGGCGGCAAACGCTTTGCCTCCGCTTTCGGCACCTTCGTGGCGCCCAATATCTCGCCCTCGCCCGCCGGCATCGCAGAGTGGACCGATGCGCAGATCATCACCGCCGTGATGCGCGGCGTGTCGCCCGAGGGCAGGCATTACTATCCCGCCTTTCCCTATGACGCCTATGCCAAGGCCAACCCGCAGGATATCGCCGACCTCGTGGCCTATCTGCGCACGCTGCCCGCCGATGCCACGCCGAGCGCCCCGCATGAGCTGGGCTTTCCCTTCAACATCCGCCGCGCCGTGGGCCTGTGGAAGGTGCTTTTCCGCAGCGACGCCTTTGTCGTGACCGGCGCCCTGACCCCGCAGCAGGCGCGCGGCCGCTATCTGGCCGAGGCGCTGGGCCATTGCGGCGAATGCCACACGCCGCGCAACGCTTTGGGTGGGCTCGACCGGACGCGCTGGCTCGCAGGTGCGCCGAATCCCTCGGGCGAGGGGCGCATCCCCGACATCACGCCGGGCCGCCTGCAATGGACCGAAGCCGGCATCGCCGAATACCTCAAGAGCGGTTTCACCCCCGACTTCGACACCGCCGGCGGCGAGATGGCCGAGGTGGTGCGCAATACCGCGCGCCTCACGGATGCGGATCGCGCGGCGATCGCCGCCTATCTCAAGATCGTGCCCGCCTCGGGCGGCTGACCGGTGGCGTCATGCGCGCCCCAGCTTCTCCATCCGTGCGGCGCGCAACCGGGCAAAGTCATCGCCAGCATGGTAGGACGACCGGGTGAGCGGCGTGGCCGACACCATCAGGAACCCCTTGCCATAGGCGGCCTTTTCATAGGCGGCAAACTCCTCGGGTGTGACGAACCGGTCCACCCGGTGATGCTTGGGCGTCGGTTGCAGATATTGTCCGATGGTCAGAAAATCGATGTCCGCCGCGCGCATGTCGTCCATCACCTGCATCACCGCCTGCCGGTCCTCGCCGAGGCCCACCATGATCCCCGATTTGGTGAACATCGCGGGGTCGATCTCCTTGACCCGCTGCAAGAGCCGCAAGGAATGGAAATAGCGCGCCCCCGGCCGCACCTCGGGGTAAAGCCCCGGCACGGTCTCGAGGTTGTGGTTGAACACATCGGGTTTCGCCGCGACCACGATGTCGAGCACGGCGGGGTCGCAGCGCAGGAAATCCGGCGTCAGGATCTCGATCGTGGTGCCCGGCGCCTGCTTGCGGATCGCGCGGATGGTCTGGGCGAAATGCGCGGCGCCACCGTCCTCCACATCGTCGCGGTCCACCGAGGTGATGACGACATGGCGCAGCCCCAGCTTTTTCACCGCATCCGCCACCCGCCCCGGCTCGAACGCGTCGAGCGCCTCGGGCGGCTTGCCGGTCGCGATATTGCAGAACGAACAGGCCCGCGTGCAGACTTCGCCCATGATCATCATGGTGGCATGGCCCTGGCTCCAGCATTCGCCGACATTGGGGCAGCCCGCCTCTTCGCAGACCGTGACCAGCCGATGTGCGCGCATGATGTCGCGCGTGACCTTGTAGCCCTCGGAATTGGGCGCCTTGACCCGGATCCAGTCGGGCTTTTTCGGCTGTGCATTATCGGGGCGATGCGCCTTTTCAGGGTGACGCTGGTCGGGGATCTTGATGTCGCGCACGGATTTTTCCCATGATTTCGATCGGTCCGACCTTGATACTAGAGCGCCTGAGGCACAACCGCCAGTCCGTCAGACCAGCCATGCGCCGGGCGGGACACGTGGAGCCCGGATCAACAAATGGGACAGACAGACAGATGACAAAGAAACTTCTCGCAGAGGTGCTCGGCACCTTCATCCTCGTGTTCTTCGGCTGCGGGTCAGCGGTGTTCATGGGCGCCGAAATCGGGATGCTCGGCATCTCGCTGGCCTTCGGCCTCGCGATCGTGGCCGCCGCCTATTCGCTGGGCCATATCTCGGGCGCGCATCTCAACCCGGCGGTTTCGCTGGGGATGCTGACGGCCGGGCGCATGGGCCTGGCCGATTTCATCGGCTATGCCATCGCGCAGGTGCTGGGCGCGATCCTCGCCGCGCTGGTGATCATGCTGATCGCACAGGGCCGCGCCGACTACAGCCTCGCCACCAACGGTCTGGGCCAGAACGGCTATGGCGCAGGCTATCTGGGCGAATACAGCCTCACGGCCGCGCTGCTGTTCGAGACGGTCGCCACCTTCCTCTTCGTCACCGTGATCCTGGGCGCGACACAGGCCAAGGCGCCCGCCGCCATGGCGGGTCTCGCCATCGGCCTGACGCTCGCCGCGATCCACCTCGTGGGCATCACCATCACCGGCGTCTCGGTCAACCCCGCCCGCTCTGCCGGCCCGGCCCTGTTGGTGGGCGGCAAGGCGCTGGCCGATCTCTGGGTGTTCATCCTGGCCCCGCTCGCCGGCGGCGCGCTGGCAGGTGTCCTCTTTGCGGCCGGTCTGACCCGCGCCGCCTGATGGCCCGGCCGGGGGGCGCGCGCCGTCCCCCGGCTTCATCTTTTGGCCGCAAATATCCTCGGGGGGCGCGCGGCACGCGCGCGGGGGCAGACAGCCCCCTCGCCCGCGGCCACAGGCGCCTCAGCCGATCTTGGGCCCGAACTTGCCCTGCGTTTCCTCATAATGCCGTTTGAGCCGCTGCAAGGCGATGCGCAGCACGATCTTGCCCGAACGCGCCGACCAGCCCATCCGTTGCTCGAGCACCTCCATCCCTTCGAGAAAGCAGCAGCAGCGCAGCACCACATCCCCCAGACCCGGCCCCAGATCGGCAAGCGCCGCCGCCACCCTGCGCCGCGCCGCCTCGGCGCCGCCCCCGCCGCCACCTGCCGTCTCGCCCGTGGTGCGGATGCGGCCGGTGAGGAACCCGTCCCAGTCCTGCGTGACCCGCGGCCCAAGGTGCGACAACTCGAAATCCTCGCGCAGCCGCTCGCCTGCCGCCACCAGATCGCGTGCGAGAAACGGGTTGCCGTCGCGGTCCTTGCGCCGGGCGAGTCCGGCGAGCGGGCTTTCCGCCATATTGGCGCGCATGTGCCGCAACAGCCCGTCCTCGAGCACCTCACGCCCGCCCATGTCGCGGTGCTGCGCGGCAAAGACGCTCTGATCCTCGGCAAATCCCTCTGCCCTCATCCCCTGCGCGCGGTTCTCGGCCTGCGCCATCAGCCGCTTGAGCGCGGCGCGCCCCGCACTGGTGATGTGGTAGCGCGCAATCCGTGCGGTCGGATCGGCGCAGCCGATCCAGTCGCGCAGCGCCATCGCCTGCGCGATGTCCCGCGTCACAACGGCGGTGCGCTGCGCCGCGCCATCGGGGCCGTCGCGTACCACGACGCCCATTTCCATCTCGCGCGCGACGGCCAGCACCGCCCCCGTCTCTGTCAGCCGGCGCAGGACGCGCAATGCCTCGCGGTCGATATGCGCCTCGCTGGGCGGGGTTTCTTCGGGCCGCTGCGGGGGAATAGCACGTTGGACGGGGCGCCGGCTGGGGTCTGTGGGCATCGCGATGACCTCCTGATCTGCGGGTTCGGACTGTGGCGACAAGCACCGCGAGAGTTGGCGCAACGCCTCATCCACCAACGGATCATCGCGCAGCCCCTCATAGCGGCGCACCTGTCGCAGGATGGTCGAGGCATGGACCTGTTCGCGCCGTGCCAGGGCGCGGATGGCCACGCCGTTTTCGGTATGTTCGAGATAATGGCGCGCGGCCTCCGGCACCCAGTCCGGCAAGGCCCCGCGGCGACCCGCAGTCGCTCTGTTCATTTTGACGTCTTTCCCAAGATCACGGCCTTCCCAAGCCAGTCTGCGCCACCAAGCGATCACAACCTAAAGTTGCATCTATTACTCAAATGTTAATATCCACCGCTTTATCCATGATTGTTGCCAAAACATGAACAATGGCAAAAGGCAGCGTTCTCAACTTGTCCACAGGACGCAACACAATTGCAGGTTGTGCAAATGTGGCGACATTGCGGCAAGACAGTGGCACAAACGGGTCCGTCCGGCCGCGCGATCAGGACAAGGGGACGATCATGCTGGATATTCTGGGACTGGTGGGAAGCCTGCGGCGGCCGCAACTTCTGGTGCGGGCCGCGCGCTTTGGCGTCGATGACTATTCGCGCAGCGCGACGCTGCCGCGCCTGCTGCATTGCGTCGCGATGCCGCGCTCGGGCCCGGCGATCATGCGCCTGCTCGACATCGAGGCAGACCTCAACGACCGCCGCGTGGCCCAGGCGGCCGACTATTCCGTCGCGCGCCATGTCGAGGTGCTGATCGCCGTGATGGGCGAGGCGCGCCTGCTGCGCGCCATCACCCGGGATGGCTGAGGACTACATGAAGCTGTCGGGTTCGGCCGCCTTGCGACTTGCGACAAAGGCATGCAGCGCCTCGGAAATGGCCGGGTCGAGCGCGGGTTGCCGGTAGGTCTCCAGCATCCGCTGCACCCGGATCGCGGCCAGCGCCTGCGTGTCGCGCGCGCCCTCTTCGTCCCAGGTCTCGAAGGGCTTGTAGTCGAACAGGTCCGAGCGCCAGAAGGCGTCCTTGAAATTGGCCTGGGTATGCGCGCAGCCAAGGTAGTGCCCGCCGGGCCCGACCTCGGCGATGGCGCCCATCGCCTGGCCGTTTTCCGACATGTCCACGCCGCGCGCGAGATGGTGCAGCGTGCCGAGCTGGTCGGCGTCCATCACGAATTTCTCGAAACTCGCCACCAGCCCGCCCTCGAGCCAACCACAAGCGTGCAGCATGAAGTTGACGCCCGACAAGAGCCCCATGTTCAGGCTGTTGGCGCTTTCATATGCGGCCTGCGCATCGGGCAGTTTGGACCCGCAAAACGCGCCCGACGACCGGAACGGCAGGCCCATGCGCCGCGCCAACTGCCCCGCGCCATAGGTGATATGCGCGGCCTCGGGCGTGCCGAAGGTGGGCGCGCCGGAATTCATGTCGATCGAGGTGACAAAGGCGCCGAAGATCACGGGTGCACCGGCGCGGATCAACTGGCTGTAGGCGACGCCCGCCATCACCTCGGCCAAGACCTGCGTCAATGTGCCGGCCACGCTCACCGGCGCCATCGCGCCGCCGACGATGAAGGGGCTGATGATCGCCGCCTGCATGTGGCGGGCATAAACCTCAAGCGCGCCCATCATGGTCGCGTCAAAGGTGAGCGGCGAGTTGATGTTGATGAGCGAGGTCATCACCGTATTGTCGCGCACGAAATCCGCGCCAAAGAGGATCCCGGACATATCGACCGAATCCTGCGCGCGCGAAGGCTCCGTGACCGACCCCATGTAGGGCTTGTCGCTGAGCTCCATATGCGCGAGCAGCATGTCGAGGTGGCGCTTGTTCACCGGCACGTCGGTCGGCTCGCAGACGGTGCCGCCCGAATGGTGCAGCCATTTCGACATATAGCCGAGGCGCACGAAATTGCGGAAATCGTCGAGCGTGGCATAGCGCCGGCCACCGGCCGCCGTGCGCACGAACGGTGGGCCATAGACCGGGGCAAGCACGAGGTTGCGCCCGCCGATCACCACATTGCGCTCCGGATTGCGGGCGTGCTGGGTGAATGTCGCGGGCGCCGTGCGGCAGAGCCCGCGCGCCAGCCCACGGGGCATGCGCACCCGTTCGCCCTGAACATCCGCGCCCGCCTGCCGCCAGAGGGCCAGCGCTGCGGGGTTGTCCACGAAATTGACGCCGATCTCTTCCAGAACGCGCTCGGCGTTCTCCTCGATGATGCAGAGCGCCTCTTCGGTCAGGATCTCGAAATTGGGGATGTTGCGCGCGATATAGCGCGCGGTCTCGACGCTGACCGCCGTGCGCTCGGCCCGCCGGGCCGCACCGCCACCACCCCGCGCGCGCCGGCCGGCCCCTGCTTCTGCTAGATCTGACATGGCGACGCCTCCGGTTCTGCTTGTCCGATACTCCTAGCGTTGCGGAGGGGGGGCGTCGTCGGAAAAACGCCCCTTGCGAGGCGAAAGCGACATCGGATCGGGACGCAGCTGGCGGCCAGGCCAAAAATCTTCGTACGAAGATTTTTCCGAAAAATCTTCGTACGAAGATTTTTTCATCCCGCCCCACCCTTGCGCGCCATCCGGAGCGGCCCTATCCCCTTGGCATGATACACCATGACCGCCTTCTCATCATCGACTTCGGCTCGCAAGTCACGCAGCTGATCGCGCGCCGCCTGCGCGAGCTCAACGTCTATTGCGAGATCCATCCGTTCAACAAGGTGGACGACGCCTTTCTCGCGGCCTTTGCGCCAAAGGCGGTGATCCTGTCGGGCGGGCCGTCGTCGGTCTTTGCCGAGGGCGCGCCGATGCCGCCGGCTGCGGTATTTACGCTGGGCGTCCCGCTGCTGGGGATCTGCTACGGCCAGCAGGTGATGATGCATTGCCTTGGTGGCAAGGTCGAGCGCGGGCATGGCACCGCCGAATTCGGCCGCGCCTATGTCACCCCCGCGGCTGGCGGTCTCGATCTGCTCGAGGGCTGGTTCGACGCGGGGCCCGAGCAGGTGTGGATGTCGCATGGCGACCATGTCAGCGCCATCGCGCCGGGCTTTTCCGTCTATGGCACCTCGCCCAACGCGCCCTTTGCCATTACCGCTGACCCCGCGCGCCGCTTTTATGCCGTGCAGTTCCACCCCGAGGTGCACCACACCCCCCGTGGCGCGCAGCTTTACGCCAATTTCGTGCGGCTGGCGGGCTTTGCCGGCGACTGGACGATGGGCGCCTACCGCGAGGAGGCGATCCGCAAGATCCGCGCGCAGGTGGGCGACGCCAAGGTGATCTGCGGGCTCTCGGGCGGGGTGGACAGCTCGGTCGCGGCGGTGCTGATCCACGAGGCGATCGGCGACCAGCTCACCTGCGTCTTTGTCGATCACGGTCTGCTGCGCGAGGGTGAGGCCGCGCAGGTCGTCACCATGTTCCGCGACCATTACAACATGCCGCTGATCCATGCGGACGAAAGCGCGCTCTTTCTCGATGCGCTCGACGGGGTCAGCGACCCCGAGGTCAAGCGCAAGACCATCGGGCGTCTCTTCATCGACGTGTTCCAGAAACATGCGACCGCCGTGGGGGGGGCCAAATTCCTCGCGCAGGGCACGCTTTATCCCGACGTGATCGAATCGGTGAGCTTTTCGGGCGGGCCGTCGGTAACGATCAAGAGTCACCACAACGTCGGCGGCCTGCCTGAAAAGATGGGCCTGCAGCTGGTCGAGCCGTTGCGCGAGCTGTTCAAGGACGAGGTGCGCGCGCTGGGGCGCGAGCTGGGCCTGCCCGCCTCCTTCATCGGGCGCCACCCCTTCCCCGGTCCCGGCCTCGCGATCCGCTGCCCGGGCGAGATCACCCGCGAAAAGCTCGCCATCCTGCGCAAGGCCGATGCCGTATTCATCGACCAGATCCGCAAGCATGGGCTTTACGACGAGATCTGGCAGGCCTTTGTCGCGATCCTGCCGGTGCGCACCGTGGGCGTGATGGGCGACGGGCGGACCTATGACTTTGCCTGTGCGCTGCGTGCGGTGACGAGCGTCGACGGGATGACCGCCGACTACTACCCCTTCACCCACGACTTTCTGGGCGAGACCGCGACGCGGATCATCAACGAGGTGCCGGGGATCAACCGCTGCACCTATGACATCACCTCGAAACCGCCGGGAACGATCGAGTGGGAATAGAAAGATCTGACCGCCCCGCAAGGCCGGCATGACCCAGCCCTATCGTCCGCTTGCCGCAGCACTCTGGATGCTGCTGGCGATTGTCGCCTTCATGTCGATGGCCGTGGCGGGCCGGGCCGTGGCGCCCGCACATGACACGTTCGAGATCATGCTCTACCGCTCGCTGATCGGGGTTGCGGTGGTGCTGGCGGTCGGAGGCTGGGCAGGCACGCTGCACCAGATCGGTCTGCGGCGGATGCGGCTGCACCTGACACGCAATGTCGCGCATTTCGCCGGGCAGAACCTGTGGTTCTACGCGCTGACCGTGATCCCGCTCGCGCAGGTCTTTGCGCTCGAATTCACCACGCCGGTCTGGGTGATCCTGCTGTCGCCGCTGATGCTGGGTGAAAAGCTGACGGGCAAGGGCGCGCTCGCCGCCGCGCTGGGTTTTGTCGGCATCCTGATCGTCGCGCGCCCCGACCCCGCGAACCTCAGCCCCGGCCTGATTGCCGCGGCGCTCTGCGCGGTGGGTTTCGCGCTGTCCGCGATACTGACCAAACAGCTGACGCGGGTCGAACCGATGACCGTCATCCTGTTCTGGCTGACCGTGATGCAGGCGGTGTTCGCGCTGGGGCTTGCAGGCCGGGACGGCGACATCGCCCTGCCCGATGCAACCAGCGGGCCCTGGCTGCTGCTGATCGGACTGGCCGGGATGGTCGCGCATTTCGCGCTGACCCGCGCTCTGTCGCTGGCACCCGCAACGGTTGCCATGCCGGTCGATTTCCTGCGCCTGCCCGCCATCGCGGTGCTGGGATGGCTGGTCTATGACGAGGCGGTCGATGGCTATCTCGTGATCGGTGCAGCGCTGATCCTCGTGGCCAATGCCATCAATCTGAAAAGAACTCGCGCCGGTTAAGACAATATTGTTACGTAGCGACGACAACTCTCCCTGACGTTGCGTCAAGAATTGACCCAAATGGAGCAGCTTCCATAAGATCGTGCATAACAAACGTTCACGAACACGACAGGGATGAGGAAAATGATGAACAAAGTCTTGACGGCCGGTGCAGCGCTCATGCTCGGCACGACCCTGGCTCACGCAGGTGGGCTCGACCGGTCCGGCCAGCCGATCGGCCTGATCTTCGAGGAGGGCAACGCGATCCAGTTCACCTTCAGCTCGGTCACGCCCAGCGTTTCGGGCGTGTCGGTCGGGCCGGGGCTGGGCACGGGCGGGTCGGGCAACATGGCCGCGTCCTATACGCAGCTTGGGTTCGGGATCAAATACGACATCAATGACCAGTTTTCGGTCGCGCTGCTCTATGATCAGCCCTTTGGCGCGAATGTGGATTATGACCCGGCCGCCGCCTATTACGCTGCGGGTTCGGTCGCGGTTGTGGAAAGCACCGCGCTGACCGGCGTGCTGCGCTACCGGCTCAACGAGAATTTCAGCGTGCACGGCGGTGTGCGCTACCAGACGGTCAACGCCGCTGTCTCCAAGCCGCGCGTTGCGGGCTATGATCTGACGACCGAGGCTTCCTCGGCCACCGGCTATCTTGTCGGCGCGGCCTATGAGCGGCCGGACATCGCGCTGCGCGTGGCGCTGACCTACAATTCGGCCATCACCCATGACATCGTGGGAACCGAGACCTGTGCGGCCCCGCTGGCCTTCTGTGCGGGCACCACGGCCACGACCTCGGTCGATACACCGCAGTCGATCAACCTCGACTTCCAGACCGGTGTTGCGGCCAACACGCTGGTGTTCGGCTCGATCCGCTGGGCGCAATGGACCGCCTTTGACTATGCGCCGCCGGTCCATGCGGGGCTGGGGCGCGGGTCGCTGCAAAGCTATGACGACGATACGATCAGCTATTCGATCGGGGTCGGGCGGCGGTTCAATGACCAGTGGTCGGGCGCGCTGACCGTGGGCTACGAGGCGCCGCAGGGCGGCTTTGCGGGCGATCTCGCGCCGGTGGACGGGCAAGTGAGCCTCGGGCTCGGCGCGACCTATACCGGCGAAGGCTTCAAGGTCACGGCCGGAGTGCGCCAGATCTGGCTGGGCGATGCGACGACAGAGCATCCGACGCTGGCGGGCGTGGACGGCGCCGAATTCACCGGCAATACCGCCACGGCCTTTGGCCTGCAGTTCACCACGAGCTTCTGAGCGGTTCGACAGCATGTGGCGGGGCGTTGTCCGGGCGACGGCGCCCCGTTTGTCTGTTGCGCGGGTGGCGGGTGCGGAGGCCTCCGGCGGGAGTATTTGGGGCACAGAGAAGCCTGCATGTCGCGCGCGGACATCGGTCGCCGCGAAAAGCGCTGGCGCAGACCGCGCGGCGCGGCTAGGCAAAGGCCCATGATCTACGCATCCTCAGGACAATGGCGCGCGGCGCCGCGCAAATCCGTGCTGTTTTTCGGCATGTCGGGGCTGGGCAAGACCCATGTCTCGACCTTGTTGCGCCGGCATGGGGACTGGTTCCACTATTCTGTCGATTACCGGATCGGCACCCGCTATCTGGGCGAGCTGATCGCCGACAATGCCAAGCGCGAGGCGATGAAGGTGCCGTTCCTGCGCGACCTGCTTTTGTCGGATTCGATCTACCTCGGCACCAATATCACATTCGACAACCTGTCGCCCGTCTCGACCTATATCGGCAAGCCGGGCAGTCCTGCGCGCGGCGGCCTGCCCTTTGCCGAATATACCCGCAGGCAGGACGAATTCCGCCATGCCGAAATTGCCGCGCTGATGGATACCGGCCATTTCATCGGCCGTGCGCAGGCGCTTTATGGCTATCCGCATTTCATCTGCGACACCGGCGGGTCGATCTGCGAATGGGTGGACCCCGATGACCCTGCCGATCCGCTGATGACCGCGCTCTCGGCGCAGTGCCTGATGATCTGGATTGAGGGCTCGCAGGCCCATACGGCCGAATTGATCCGCCGGTTCGACAAGGCGCCCAAGCCGATGGCCTACCAGCCCGCCTTTCTGGCCCGGGTCTGGGCGGAGTATCTCGCGCTGCATGGCTGCGCCGAGGCCGATGTGGACCCCGATGCCTTTATCCGCTGGACCTATGCGCAGGCGCTTGCACACCGCCAGCCGCGCTACAGCGCCATGGCACGGCGCTGGGGGCTGCGGGTGGCGGCCGAAGAGATCGCGCAGGTCGGCGACGCCGCAGGGTTCATCGACCTTGTCGCGCGGCTCCTGGACCGGCACGGGGTTGAGATGCGGGGCTGATGGGCCTATCTCTCAGGTTCGCTCAACACAGGTTTCCTGATGCCGATCAAGCTGCCCGCCTCGCTCCCCGCCTATGACGTCCTCACCCGCGAGGGGGTCATGGTCATGTCGGACGATCAGGCGGCGCGGCAGGATATCCGGCCGTTGCGCATCGGCCTGCTGAACCTGATGCCCAAGAAGATCCAGACCGAGAACCAGTTCGCGCGGCTGATCGGCGCCACGCCGTTGCAGATCGAGCTGTCGCTGATCCGCATGTCCGCGCACCAGACGCGCAACACCGCCGCCGAGCATATGGCCGAGTTCTACCGCCCCTTTTCCGAGGTGCGCGAGGAAAAGTTCGACGGGCTCATCATCACCGGCGCCCCGATCGAACACCTGCCCTTCGAGGAGGTGACCTATTGGGACGAGCTTACGCAGGTGTTCGACTGGACGCAGAGCCATGTCCATTCGACCTTTGGCGTCTGCTGGGGCGGGATGGCGATGATCAACTATTTCCACGGGATCAGAAAACACATCCTTCCGGCCAAGGCCTTTGGCTGTTTCCGCCATACCAGCCTGCGCCCCGCCTCGCCCTTTCTGCGCGGATTTTCGGATGATTTCGTGATCCCCGTGAGCCGCTGGACCGAGATGCGCGCAGATGAGATCGACGCCGCGCCGGGGCTCGTCACACTGATCGGCTCGCCCGAGGTGGGGCCCTGTCTGGTCGAGGATGACCTGCATCGCGCGCTCTATATCTTCAACCATTTCGAATATGACAGCGACACGCTCAAGCAGGAATACGACCGCGACATCGCAGCCGGCACGCCGATCAACGTGCCGCAGCACTATTACCCCGACGATGACCCGCAGCGCCCGCCCCACAACCGCTGGCGCAGCCATGCGCATCTGCTTTATGGCAACTGGATCAACGAGATCTACCAATCCACCCCTTATGACCTGAACGCGATTGGCCGCTAAGATCCTCGCCCTGCTCGCCCTCTTCGCCCTCGCTGGCGGCGCCCTGCTGGTGGACCGGCTGGCGCGCGCGCGCGAGGCGCGGGCGGTGGCGCTCTACCCGCCCGAGGGGCAGTTCGTCACGGTGGGCGGGCGGCGCGTGCATGCCGTGGTGGCGGGCAGCGGCCCCGACCTCGTGCTGATCCATGGCGCGGGCGGCAATACCCGCGACATGAGCTTTGCGCTGCTCGACAGGCTCACCGAGCGCTACCGCGTCATCATCTTCGACCGGCCGGGCCTCGGCTACACCGACCGCAGCGATGACCGCTATGCCGGCTGGTTCATGTCGCAGGCCGAGAGCCCGGCCGAGCAGGCCGCCCTGCTGCAGGCCGCCGCCGCAGCACTCGGCGCAGACCGGCCGCTGGTGCTGGGGCATTCCTTTGGCAATGCGGTGGCGCTGGCTTGGGCGCTCGACCATCCCGACCATATCGCCGGGCTGATTGATGTGGGCGGCGTGAGCATGCCCTGGCCCGGCGGGCTGGGCGCCTATTACACCGTCAACGGCTCGGCGCTGGGCGGCGCGCTGGTGACACCGCTGATCACCGCCTTTGTGCCCGAGGCCCGTGTGCAGGCCAGCATCGCCGCCGTCTTTGCCCCCAACCCTGCGCCCGAGGGCTACGGCACCTATATCGGCGCGGACCTGACCCTGCGCCGCGCCAGCCTGCGGGCCAATGCGCGGCAGGTCAACGGGCTCTTGCCGCATATCGTCGCGATGTCGGCCCGCTACGGGGATCTGCGCCTGCCGGTCGAGATCGTGCATGGCGATGCCGATGACACCGTCCCGCTGGCGATCCACTCGGCCCGACTGGTCGAGATCATCCCCGAAGCAAACCTCACCATCTTGCCCGGCATCGGCCATATGCCGCATCACGCCGACCCGGTCGCTGTGGTGGCCGCGATCGACCGTGCCGCTGCCCGGGCCGGATTGCGCTGAACGGCAGGCATCCCCATAGTGGGACCATCAGTCAAGGGAGCTATCCGATGGACCTGCCATTCGACGGCGCAATCAGCAAGTTTTTCAAGGACGAGGCGCCCAAGCCGATCCGCGATGTGATCGAGGGGGCCGGCAAGGATGACGTGCTCAACCCACGATACCCCTATCCCGAAGAGATGAATACCAAGGCCTATGAGGCCGCGATGGAGGCGCTTCAGATCGAGATGGTCCGTCTGCAGGCCTGGGTCAAGGACACCGGCCAACGCATCGCCATCGTCTTTGAAGGGCGCGACGCGGCCGGCAAGGGCGGCGCGATCAAGGCGATGACGCTCAACCTCAACCCGCGCGGCGCGCGTATCGTGGCCCTGCCCAAACCGACCGAGGCCGAGGCGGCGCAATGGTATTTCCAGCGCTACATCGCCGAACTCCCCGGCAAGGGCGAGATCACCTTCTTTGACCGCAGCTGGTATAACCGTGGCGTGGTCGAACATGTGTTCGGCTTCTGCACGCCTGAACAGCGCGCGCAGTTCTTTGCCCAGGTCAACCCGTTCGAAAAGCTGCTGGCGGATGAGGGGATCACGCTCTTCAAGCTGTGGATCAACGTCGGCCAGGCCACGCAGCTCGAACGGTTCCTCGCCCGCGAGAAAGACCCGCTCAAGCAATGGAAGCTGAGCTGGATCGACGTCGAGGGGCTGAAGAAATGGGACGCCTATACCGCCGCCATCAACGAGACCCTGCGCCAGACACATAGCGCCCACGCGCCCTGGACCGTGCTGCGCGGCGATGACAAGAAACGCACGCGGATCAATGCGATGCGCACCGTTCTTCATGCGCTCGACTATGCCCGCAAGGATGTCGCGGCGGTAGGCGAGATCGACGCCAGGATCGCCGGCCCCTTCGACGCGGCACGCGGTCTCTGACGTGGGCAAACAGGGCTATCACCACGGCAATCTGCGCCAGGCGCTGGTGGTGGCCTGCCTGCATCTGATCGAAGAGAAAGGCCCCACCGGCTTTACCCTCTCCGAAGCCGCGCGCGAGGCCGGCGTGACCCCCGCCGCCGTCTATCGCCATTTCGAGGGCCGCGAGGATTTGATCGCCGAGGCCGCGCTGCAAGGCTACGAAATCTTTGGCGACCTGATGGAGCATGCCTATGGCACCGGCCAGCCATCGGCGCTGGCCTCATTCGAGGCGACGGGGCGCGCCTATCTGGCCTTTGCACGCCGCCACCCCGGCCATTACGTCGCGATGTTCGAAAGCGGCATTTCGGTCCAACGCACGCCCGCGCTCAACCTTGCCGCCAGCCGCGCCATGGGCGTGCTGGAAAAAGCCGCCCACGCGCTCAGCCAGCATATCCCCGCCGACAAACGCCCGCCGCCGCAAATGTTCGCCGCCCATATCTGGGCACTCTCTCATGGTGTGGTCGAGCTTTTCGCGCGGGGTACGCCCGGCGCCCGTTCGCCCTTTCCGCCCGAGGACCTTCTCGAATCCGCGATCGGCATCTACCTGCGCGGCCTCGGCCTGATCGCCCCCGACAAATAGCCCCGGACAACCAGGTCTCGACAGCAAGCCCGCTGCTTCCTGACGCGCCCCCGGCTTCGCTGTGCCCAAATACTCCCGCCGGAGGCTCTGCGCCCCCCACCCGAGACCGGCAAAACGATCAGCGCGCCAGCACCACCAGCGACCGTTCGTCCCAGATCACCCGCGTCCGCGTGCCGACATCAAGCACCGGCCGCCCGATCAGGTTCTTCATCGAGATCGTGAGCGGCTTCTCGATCCCCGCGATGCGCACGTCATAATAGGTCATGTCGCCGTAATAGACGACCTCGTCCACCGTCGCATCGGCCACACGGCGGTCGGTCGCCTCGCCCTCGAACTGGATCGCCAGCGTCTCGGGCCGCACGCCGATGAGGCTGCGCCCCAGCTTTGCACCGCCCGGCGCCTGCTCCTTGCCGATCTCGCTGGTCCCCAGCCCCGGCACCTCGACCGTGATCCGTTCGCCCAGTTTCGTGACCTCCCCCGGCAGAAAGTTCATCTTGCCGATAAACTCCGCCACCCGGCGCGAATTGGGGCGGCGGTAAAGCGTCTCGGGGTCGGCCAATTGCCCGATCTCACCCTCAAACATGACGGCGATCCGGTCGGACATGACCAGCGCCTCTTCCTGGTCGTGGGTGACGAGGATGAAGGTGATACCCACCTGCCGCTGCAGCTTGATCAGCTCAACCTGCATCTGCTCGCGCATCTTCTTGTCGAGCGCCGAGAGCGGCTCGTCGAGCAGAAGCACCTTGGGCTTGAGGATCAGCGCACGCGCCAGTGCCACCCGCTGCCGCTGCCCGCCCGACAGCGCATGCGCGGCGCGTGCGCCATAGCCGCCCAGCCCCACCATCTCGAGCGCCTCGCCTACGGCGCGGGCCTTTTCATCCTTGGTCATCGGGTATTTGCGCAGGCCAAAGCCCACATTCTCGCCCACGCTCAGATGCGGAAAGATCGCATAGGACTGGAACACCATATTGGTGGGCCGCAGGTTGGCGGGCACCCCCTTCATGTCCTTGCCGTCGATCATCAGCGTGCCCGAGGACACCGTCTCGAACCCTGCGATGGTGCGCAACAGCGTGGTCTTGCCACAGCCCGAAGGCCCCAGCAGCGAAAAGAACTCGCCCTTGCGGATCTCGAGATCGATGCCGCGCAGCGCATGGTAATCGCCATAGTATTTCTGCACACCGGTAAGGTGGATGAGTGCGGTCACAGGAAGCCTCCGGTATCCTTGATCCCGGCGCGGGCATTGCCCCTGCGGCGGAAATATTCGGCAATGGTGAGAAGGATGATCGAGAGCGTGACGAGGATCGTCCCCAGCGCCATGATCACCGGCAGCGAGGCCGGGAACCGCAGCAAGCCCCAGATATAGACCGGCATCGTCGGGTTCGACCCGGTCAGGAAAAACGCGATGATGAATTCATCCAGGCTGATGGTGAAGGAAATCAGCAGCGACGAGATGATCCCCGGCATGACCAGCGGCAGCGTCACGAGCCGAAAGGCCGAAAGCCGCGTCTCGCCCAGATCGAGCGCCGCCTCTTCCATCGAGGGGTCGAGGTTCTGGAAGGCGCCGTTCAGGATGGCGATGGAAAAGGGCGTGCAGATCAGCACATGCGCGCCGATCACCGTCCAGTTCGACAGGTTCATCCCCAGGATCTGCACCAGGATCACCAAGAGCGCCACGGCGATGATGATCTCGGGCAGGACCAGCGGCAGCATGATAAAGCCGATGATCCCCCGCTTGAAAGGAAACTCGCCCGTGGCCCCCGCCCGCGCCGCCATCGTGCCGAGGCCGGTGGCGATCACCGCCGACATCAGCGCGATGAACAGCGAATTGCGCACCGCGCCATGCAGCGCGGTGTTGGTCGCAAGCTCCGCGAACCAGCCTGTCGTGAACCCGGTCAGCGGAAAGGCGATGATCGTGGCATCGTTGAAGGCAAAGATCGGCAAGAGCACGATCGGCGCATAGAGAAAGATCAGGTAAAGAATGGCATAGATGCCTAGAACCGAAATCCGCATCGCCTATCGCCTCCGGTTCTTGAGCAGGAGCAGGATGGCGATGCTGTAGAGCACCAGGCCCACAAAGAACGCCACCCCGCTGCCCAGCGTTCCGCCCAGCGTGCGCAGCAGCGCCGCGGCAACCAGGACTTGCAGGAACAGCATCGTCACGCAGAGGATGAAGATATCGAACACCGGCCGCGTCCCGTTCAGCTCGCTATAGACCGCGATCAGCAGCTTTCCCTGCGCATAGATGACCAGAATGGCCGTCACCACCGCCGCCATCGCCACCAGCGCAATCGCCGCCCCGAGCGGCGCATTGTTGAGCTGCAGGAACTGCGTCTGGATCATGTTGGCAATCAGCTTGCCCCCCGCCCCGCCCATCAGCTCAGGCGTGACATAATCGCCCACCGTGGGGATCGACACGATCACCAGCGCCGCCGCGACGCCGGGCATCGCCTGCGGCAGGGTCACGCGGAAAAAGGTCATCACCTTGCCTTCGCCCAGATCCTGGCTCGCCTCGAGCAGCGAGCGGTCGATCTTTTCCAGCGCGACAAAGATCGGCAACACCGCAAAGGGCGCAAAGGCATGCGCCAGCGTGATGATCACCGCGTTGATATTGTAGAGGATAAAGGTGAGCGGCTCGTCGATCACCCCGGCCGACAGCAGCCCGCTGTTGATCACCCCGTTGTAGCCCAGGATCACCTTCCACAGGAAAACCCGGATCAGGTAGGAGGTCCAGAACGGGATGGTGATCAGGAACAGCCACAGCGACTTGCGCTTGGGGTCCACGTGGAACGAGATGTAATAGGCCACCGGAAAGGCCAGCACCACCGTCACCAGCGTCACCGCGCCCGACACGAACAGCGACCGCTGCAACAGCAGGCCATAGATCGGCTCGTTCCAGATCCGCTGGTAGTTGTTGAGGGTAAAGGTCGTGTTGACGGTCACGAAATCCTGCGACCAGAAGCTGAACAGCACGATGGCCGCCAGCGGCAGCGCGAGCAGCAGCACCGCATAGACCAGGGGTGGCGACACCAGCATGAGCCCGCGCCGGGCGTCACTGTCGAGATTACTGCCCCAGGCCATCGCGCCCCGTTTCACCCTATTGTCACTGGAGGGCGATCTTGACCGGCCCTCGGCAAAGATCAATCGGAAATCAGCCGCATCGGGCCAAATCCCCGGTCTTGAGCCACAAAAAAAGGCGACCCACAAAGGGTCGCCTTTCGAATTGCAGCGGCCTGACGGCTCAGCGCTTGGAGAACTGGAAGCTCTTGCGGGCCTTGGCCTTGCCGTATTTCTTGCGCTCGACCACGCGGCTGTCGCGGGTGAGGAAACCGGCCGCCTTGAGCGCGCCGCGCAGCGTCGGATCGTAAAGCTGCAGCGCCTTGGAGATGCCATGCTTGACCGCGCCGGCCTGCCCCGACAGGCCGCCACCGGCCACCGTCGCGAACACGTCGAACTGACCGGTGACACCGGCCACGGTAAAGGGCTGGCGCAGGATCATCTGCAGCACGGGGCGGGCGAAATAGACCGCCATTTCCTTGCCATTGACCACGACCTTGCCCGACCCGGGGCGGATCCAGACGCGGGCGACCGCATCCTTGCGCTTGCCGGTGGCATAGCTGCGGCCGAGGCTGTCACGCTTGGGCTCGCGCGGGGCGACAACCACGACGGGCGTCGCGGTGGCCACGGCGCCCAGCTCTTCCAGAGAATTGATCTGATCGGCCATGATTACGCGGTCCTCGTGTTCTTGGCATTCATGGAGGCGACATCGAGCACTTCGGGCTTTTGCGCTTCCATCCCGTGTTCGGTGCCCGCAAAGACGCGCAGATGCGTCATCTGCTGGCGGCTCAGCCGGTTGCCCGGCAGCATCCGCTTGACCGCCTGCATCACGACGCGCTCGGGGTGCTTGCCCTCGAGGATCTCGCCGGTGGTGCGGAACTTGATCCCGCCCGGATGGCCGGTGTGCCAGTAGTTCTTCTCGGACCGCTTGTTGCCGGTGATCTGCACCTTTTCGGCGTTGATCACGATGACATTGTCACCCATGTCCATGTGCGGGGTAAAGGTCGCCTTGTGCTTGCCGCGCAGGCGCATTGCGATGATCGAGGCAAGCCGGCCCAGAACCACGCCCTCGGCGTCGATCAGGATCCACTTCTTGTCGATATCTGCAGGCGTTGCAGAAAAGGTTTTCATATCTCACCAGATGGTTTCGGGGGCCGACCTGCGGCCCGTCACTCGGATGAACGGGTTATATACGGCGCGCCCGCACAGTCAATCGCTCTGAGATAGATATAGTCTATGCAAATCAATGGCTTGCAAAAACGGTATCATTTTACCCCATCATTCGCGGGGGATCGCATAGGTCACCGAGGCCCGCGCCACCGGCGCCGCACCGCCTTCGCTGAACAGCAGCGCATCCCCCACCGCGAGAAGCCGCCCCAGCTTGAGAATGCGCGCCTCGCAGATCAGGTCCACCCCGGCCTTTGGCTTGCGCATGAAGTCGATCGCACAGGAGGTCGTGACCGCAAGCGCCTGCGGCCCGATCCTCGCGAGGATCGCGAGATAGACCGCCACATCCGCCAGACCGAACATCGCCGGCCCCGACACCGTGCCGCCCGGTCGCAGGTGCTGCGACCCGACCCGCAGCCGCAGCGTCAACGCATGATCGGTCACCGCCTCGATGTGGAAATCACCCGCCACCTGGGGGAATTCATCCCGCAGGAATGCGCTCAGCGCGGCCTTGTCCATCACTGTCATGGCTTCCCCTCTGCCCGCCCTGCCCCTAACCTGTCGTCATCGCTAGCCCGAGAGGACACGCCCCGCAATGCCCCTTCTGATCCGCGAGGATGACGGCCCCGTCGCCCACCTGACCCTGAACGCGCCGGACAGACTCAACGCGCTCAGCGATGCGATGCTGGCCGCGCTGCAAGCCCAATGCGACGCGCTGGCAGATGACCACAGCATCCGCGTGGTGATCCTGTCGGGCGCCGGCCGCGCCTTCTGCGCCGGACACGACCTGCACGAGATGCAGGCGGGCCGGCATGCCGAGGACAAGGGCGCGGCCTATTTCGCCGACCTCTTTCACCGCTGCACGCAGGTCATGCTGGCGCTGCAGGCGCTGCCGCAGCCGGTCATCGCGCAGGTGCATGGCATCGCCACGGCCGCCGGCTGCCAGCTTGTCGCGACCTGCGACATGGCCCTGGCGGCCTCCGACACCCGCTTCGGCGTCAACGGCGTGAACATCGGCCTCTTCTGCTCGACCCCGATGGTCGCCCTCACCCGCGCCATCGCACCGAAACCGGCGTTCGAGATGCTCACAACCGGCGCCTTCATCGACGCCGCCCGCGCGCAGAGCCTCGGCCTGATCAACCGCGCCGTGCCCGCCTCAGAGCTCGCCGCCGAAACGCGCGCGGTCGCCGCCACCGTCGCGGCCAAGCTCGGCACCGCCGTGCGGATCGGCAAACGTGCCTTCTACGAACAGGCCGCGATGGACACCGCTGCCGCCTATGCCCATGCCGGCGCCGTGATGGTGCACAACATGCTCGATCCCGACACCGACGAAGGCATCGCGGCCTTCCTCGAAAAACGCGCCCCGGGCTGGGTCCAATAACCCCGCCCCGGCTTCTCTGTGCCCCAAATACTCAAACCGCCCGCGCGCAACCGGCGCTAAAGCCGCCCCATCGCACGGATCGCACCAAAGGCCGCAAGCGACAGCGCCAGGCTCAGCACCAGCAGCGCCCAGAGCCCCGGACCCGACAGCACCAGCGCGCCCAGCACCGGTGCGACCGCCCCGGCCAATAGCGCGGGGATCTGGATCACCCCGGCGATCGCGCCATACCCCGCCTGCCCAAGAGCCTCGGCAATCATCACCGGCCGCAGGATCGTGAGCACCCCCAGCGCCGCCCCCTGCGCCAGCGCAAAGACGAAGATCAACCCCGGCGCCAGCCCTGACAGCCCCAGCGCCAGCGTCGCGAGCACCGAGACGCCGACCGTCAGCAGCGTCGCCGTCCCCGTGCCGATCCGCGTCTCATAGCGCATCAGCACCAGCCGCCCGGCCACCTGGCTCGGCCCCACTAGCGAGGCCGCGAGCACCGCGCGCGCCGGCGACGCCCCCTGTTCGACAAAGATCGGCACCAGAAAATTGACGATCATCCAGTGATTGAGGCTGACCAGCGCAAAGCAACTCGCCAAGAGCCAGAACGCGCGCCGCCGCAATGCCAGCCGCAGCCCGTCGCGGTCCGCCGCATGGTCGGGCGTCACCGGGGGCAGCCCTTGCCGGCGGATCATCCCGGCCGCAAGCCAGTTCAGCGGCCCGATCAGCGCCATCGCTCCCGCCGCCACCATCACCGCACCGCGCCAGCCCCAGCCCTCGGCGAGCCAGGCCCCCGCCGGAAAGGCAAGGGTCGAGGCAAAGCCCGCCACCAGTGTCACCCGGATGATCGCGACCCGCGCCACCGGCCCCAACCGGCGGATCAGAAAGGCGAAACAGACCTCATAAAGACAGGCCGCCTGCGCCACCCCGATCACCGCCCAGCCGATCAGATAGCCCTGCAGGCTCCCGACCCGCGACAGCCAGACCAGCGCCAGCGCGCCAAGCGCCGCGCCTCCCGCCAGCATCGCCGGCCCCCAACCCCGGTCCACCATCCGCCCGGCAAAGGGCGCCGCCACAGCCGAAATGACGATCGCCAGCGTCGGCCCCAGCGCGAGCGAGGCCTTGTCCCAGCCCAGATCCGCCTGCCAGGACAGGATCAGCGCCGCAAAGATGTAGTAAAGACAGGCGTATCCCAGCGTCTGCCCGATGGCGAGCATCCAGACCGCCCACCCCCGCGCAATGTCGAACGGCTCCATGATCCGGCGTCAGAGCGAATAGAGGTCGCGGAACTTGGCCTCGAGATAGTCCAGAAGCGGCCCCTCGCCCGGCACCATCCCGGCCGCCTGCGCGATCACCTGCCGCGGTTCGTAAAGACTGCCGTGCTGCTGCAGATGCGCCCTGAGCCAGCCGCGCGCGCGCCCCGTGTCACCCCGCGCCAGGTCGTCGTCCAGATCGGGGATCGCCGCGCGCAACGCCTGATGCAGGCAGCCCGCATAGACATTGCCCAGCGTGTAGGTCGGAAAATAGCCAAACAGGCCCACCGACCAATGCACATCCTGCAAGACGCCATGCGACGGACGATCCACCGCAAAGCCGAAATCGGCCAGGAACCGGTCATTCCACGCAGCCTCGAGGTCGCCCACCGCCAGATCGCCGCGCATCAACGCCTGTTCGAGGTCAAAGCGCAGCATCACGTGCAGATTATATTGCACCTCGTCCGCCTCGGTGCGGATATAGCCATTCGCCACATGATTGACGGTGCGGTAGAACGCCTCTTCATCCGCAATGCCGAAATCGCCGAACGTGTCGCGCATCTGCCCATAGAGCCAGCCGGTAAAGGCGCGCGACCGGCCAAGCTGGTTCTCGTAGATGCGGCTCTGGCTCTCGTGCACGCCCATCGACACGCCCGACCCCAGCGGTGTCAGCGCATAGGCGGCGTCGATGTTCTGCTCATAGGTGGCATGGCCGACCTCGTGGATCGTGGAATAGAAGCAGTTGAACGGATCGACGGGGTTGGTGCGCGTGGTGATGCGCACATCGCTGCCCGACCCGCTCGAGAACGGATGCACCGCCTTGTCGATGCGCCCCTTGTTCAGGTCATAGCCAAAGGCGAGCGCGAGCTTTTGCGACAGCGCCAGTTGCCCCGCCTCGTCGAATGTGCCGCTCAGCGGCGCCGGCGCCGGCGCGGCCAGCACGGCGGCACGCAGGTCCACCAGCCCCGGCCGCAAGGCGCCGAACATGGCGGCAAGCTGCGCCGAGGTGGCGCCGGGCTCGTAATCATCCAGCAAGGCATCATAGGCGTCTGCGCCTTGTGCCAGCGCCCGCGCCTCCTCGCGCTTGAGCTTCACCACCTGCGCCAGCACCGGCAGAAAGGCCGCGACATCCTCATCCGCGCGCGCCTGCGCCCAGGTGCCCTGCGCCAGCGAGGTGACGCGCGCGATCTCGGCCGCCAGATGCGACGGGATCTTGACCGCCCGGTCATAGGACCGCCGGATCAGCCGGATATTGGCATGGCCGACCGCATCCAGCGACACCGCCTTGTCCAGCCAGTCGCCCAGCCGGGGATCGGTGCGGCGCGCATGCAGCACCCCTTCGAGCGCGGCAATCTCCTCGGCCCGCTGCCCGGCCGCGCCGCGCGGCATCATCGTCTCCTGATCCCAGCCCAGCCGCCCCGCGATTTGCGCCAGCGCCTCGGTCTCGCGCTGAAAATCCATCATCTCGGCATAGGCGGTCATGGTGTCATCCCCTCACGGATTGCGGCAGCGGATAGCGGGCAAGGAACCGCCCGCGCAGGATCAACACCCACATCACCACGGCGCCGAACTGGTGCACAATAGCTATCTGCCAGGGCGCGGAATAAAGCGCGGTGAAGATCCCCAGCGCGATCTGCACGGCGAGCATCGCCAGCATCGCATGGAACGCCCCGCGCGTCGCCCTGTTGGCCGACCGGCGCGCGCGCAGCCAGACGACGACGGCCAGCGCGGCCAGCGCATAGCCCACCATCCGGTGGATGAACTGCACCAGCCCCGCATCCTCGAAGAAGTTGCGCCACAAGGGGCTGCGCGTGAACGGATCGGGCGGCAAGAACCCGTCGCCCATCAAGGGCCAGGTGGGAAAGGCACGTCCCGCGTCGATCCCCGCCACCAGCGCGCCAAGGATGATCTGGAGAAACGCCAGATGCATCAGCCCCGTCGCGCCCGCCGCCAGCCGCCGCTCGCCGCTCCGCCGCGCCACCAGCAGGTCGGCCTCGCGCCGGCCCAGCCGCAGCACATACCAGGCGATCAGCCCGAGAATGCCAAAGGCCAGCCCCAGATGCGTGGCCAGCCGGTAGGACGGGACCGAGACCATCCCCTCCTGCAACCCGCCATGCACCATCCACCAGCCGATCGCCCCCTGCATGCCCCCCAGCGCGCCCACGAGCAAGAGCCGCCCGGTCCAGCCCGCCGGAATGCGCCGCGACGCCCAGAAGAACACGAAGCCCACCGCCCAGATCAGCCCCATCATCCGGCCCAGCTGCCGGTGCCCCCATTCCCACCAGTAGATCGGCTTGAACTCGGCCAGCGTCATCTGGTGGTTCATCAGCGCGAATTGCGGCGTCGCCTGATAGCGGGCGAACTCCGCCTCCCATGCGGCGTCATTGAGCGGCGGGATCGCCCCGGTGACAGGCTTCCATTCGGTGATCGACAGGCCAGAATCTGTCAGCCGCGTCATGCCGCCCACGGCGATCATGCACACCACCAGCGCAAAGAGAACCATCAGCCAGCCCCGGATCGCACCCCGCGCATCGCGCCGGCCCCGGTCGATCCCTCCGGGGGCCGCGACCGCCTTCTGCGGGGTGGCGACCTCTTCGAAAATGCTGCGTGGTTTGCTGGCCATGCGACCCTCCGTTCTGCTGCGGCGCAACCTAAGCCGCGCGATGCAGCGCGGCAAGCCGCCGGCGGCTTGCTGTCAGCCCTTGCCGGCCCAGCGGACCATCTGCCGCAGGATGCCGTGGAACAGCTGCACATCGGCCCGCGTCAGCGGCATCCGGCTCCACAGGTTGCGCAGGTTGAGCTTCATGCTCGCCGCCTTGTGGTCGGGGAAAAAGAACCCCGCTTCGCCCAGCCGCGCCTCGTAATGCGCCATCAGCGCTTCGACCTCGACCTGCGCTGCGGGCTCTGTGCCCGCCAGACTGTCGCGCACAGGCGCCACATCCACGCCCGCCTGCATCCACTCATAGGCACAAAGCAGCACAGATTGGCCCAGGTTGAGCGAAGCAAACTCCGGGTTCACCGGGACCGAGATGATCGCATTGGCCCGCGCGATGTCGTCATTCTCCATCCCCGCGCGCTCGGGACCAAAGAGTATCGCGACCCTCTCGCCGCGCAAGATGCGCGCGCGCGCATCCGCCATCGCAGCCTGCGGCGTGAACACGGCCTTGGTCAGATCGCGCGGCCGCGCGGTGGTGGCATAGACATAGTGGCAATCGGCCACCGCCGCCCCGGTCCCCGCGCAGAGCATCGCGGTATCGAGCAGCCGCCCCGCCCCGCTGGCCATCGCCACCGCGCGCGGATTGGGCCAGCCATCGCGCGGCGCCACGATCCGCATCCGGTCAAGCCCGAAGTTCCACATCGCGCGCGCGGCCGCGCCGATGTTTTCGCCCATCTGCGGTCGGATCAGGACAAAGGCGGGCTGCGGCGCGGGGTCAGTCATGGCGCGCTGATAGCCGCGCCGTCCCCCGCTGACAAGCAAGGCGCGCCGCCCCCCCATCTTTTGGCCAAAAATATCCCCGCCGGAGGCTCCTCCCCCACCGCCCGGCGAGGGTCTCCGAACGTTTTCCCCGCTATAGCGGGCCCACCAAGGGACGGACACAAGACCATGACAGACAACGACGACAGCCCGCAACTTTACCTCATCACCCCCGCGACGCTCGATCTGGCGACCTTTCCCGACCGGCTCGCCGCCTGCCTGGACGCGACCCCGATCGCCTGTCTGCGCCTGAGCCTCGCCAGCCGCGACGAAGACCAGTTTGCCCGCGCCGCCGATGCGCTGCGCGAGGTCACCCATGCCCGCGACGTTGCGCTGGTGATCGAAAGCCACATGCTGCTGGTCGAACGGCTGGGCCTCGACGGTGTCCACCTCACCGATGGCGCCCGCTCGGTGCGCAAGATGCGCAAAGATCTGGGCGAGGATGCGATCATCGGCAGCTTTTGCGGCACCTCGCGCCACGACGGCATGACGGCGGGCGAGATGGGGGCGGATTACGTCAGCTTTGGCCCCGTGGGCCTGACGCCGCTGGGCGACGGCAGCCGGGCAGAGCGTGACCTGTTTGAATGGTGGTCCGAGATGATCGAGGTGCCGGTGGTGGCCGAAGGCGCGCTCGACATTGACCTGATCCGCGCCCTCGCCCCCCATACCGATTTCTTCGGGATCGGGGACGAGATCTGGTCGCAGGACGATGCCGCCGCCACGCTCAAGGCACTCGCAGCCGCAATGCGCTAGACGCGCGCGGTCATCCCCGCCCGCACCGCTGCTTCTGCCGCCGCCGCCAGTTGCTTGCGGCCGGGATGCGCCGCCACCGAAAGCGGCGCATGGTAGACCACCGTCACCGTCCCGTGCCGGGGTGCGGCCAGCATGGCCAGCAGATGCGGACCAAAGCCCATGTCGCCCCACCAGCCGTAAAAACGTGCATCGGCCCCGGCCGGTGCCCGCCAGACGACAGAGACCGGCTGGAGTTGCAACCCGTCGCGCAAGGCCGGGTCGAGAAGGGCCTCGAACAGCGTGGTCTTGAACGGCAATACCCGCTGCCCGTCGGTCGATGTGCCCTCGGGAAAGAAGAGCAGCCGGTCACCCACGGCAAGTCGCGCCCGAAAGATCGCCACATGCGCCCGCGCCTGCCGGCTGTCGCGCGCGATGAACACGGTGCCCGCCGCCCGCGCAAGCCAGCCGATGCCGGGCCAGCCTGCGACCTCGGCCTTGGCGACGAAACAGACCCGGCCCCCGGCGTTCAAGGCGAAGATGTCGAGCCAGGAGCTGTGATTGGCCACCATCGCCCCGGCCCCGCGCAGCGGTTGGCCGGTCTTTCGGTAGCCGATGCCGATAATGGCGAGCGCCGCGCGGCTGACCCCGCGCACCACCTGCGGGCTGACCGGACGGCGCGGCCCGACGATCAGCCGCTCCGGCAGGCGGACACCCCCGAGCACCACCAGCCCAGCACCCAGCAGCACCAGCAGCACAAGCCCGCGAACCATGACCCGCAGCCAACCCGCCGGCGACACGGGCGGCATCGCCGGCTCATCGCTCGACCGCCAGGTGGGGCTCATCGCGGTGTCATGTCCGGCGCGGCCGGGTATAGAGGTCGCGCTGCTTGTCGTTCATCCGCGCGGTATCCATCACCAGACAGACATCGGTGGTGTTGAACGGGTGATCGACAAAGGCCCCGTCCCCCACATGCCCGCCCAGCCGCAGATAGGCCTTGATCAGCGCCGGCGTCTCGATCATCGCGCGCTTGCGGTCGATCCGGTCGCGCGGCAGCAGGTCCATCCGCGCATGGACCCGCGCGCGCACCCGCAGGTCAGGCGGCGCGAGGTGGTTGTGGTGGAGATAGGACAGCGGCAAGGCCAGCGCCTCGGGGTCAGTGCCATGGAACGAGGCCACCCCGAACAGGATCTCGACCCCATGCGCGGTGACATAATCCGCCAGCCCGTGCCAGAGATGATACATCGCGGCCCCGCCGCGGTAATCGACATGCAGGCAGGACCGCCCCAGTTCGAGAAGCCGCCGCCCCGTCGCGCGCAGCGGGGCAAGGTCGTATTCATCCTCGGAATAGAACCGCCCCAACGCCGCCGCCTGATCGCCCCGCATCAGGCGGTAGGACCCGATCACATGGTCGCCCTCGCGCCGCGCCGGATCGACCAGCACCAGATGGTCGCAGGACGGATCAAAGGCATCCCGCTCGATCCCGGCGGAATGATCCACCATGGGGCCGTCACCACCCAATTCCTTAACGAATACCTGATACCGAAGACGCTGTGCTGCGACCACATCGGCCTGCTGCGTCGCGATACGAACGGTCAGGGAAGGGGACGGGGTGAGCATCTTTGGGGGCATGACCTTTGCAAGAGCGTGCCGCCTTCTAGGCAATGCGCCGGGCCAATGCAACGATCGCCGCCGGACCCTGCCCTGCATAGCATTGAGGTTGACTGACAAAGATGTTTCGTTACCGTAAGTTGCAAGCTGCCCTTAACTGGAGACAAGGATGAGCATGACGCTGTTGCCGTCGATCACGACCTTGCCCGCCTCGCGGAAATTGACCGTGATGCGGCCGTTGATGTTGGATTGCACCTGCCCGGTGCCCCAGTCCGGCTGTTCAGGGTGGCGCACCACCATGCCGGGGGTCAGGATGGCACTCAGGTCTGGCATGGGAACCTCTCGGGGGGCGTGGGTGGCGGGACAGGCAACCGGCGTGAGCGGCACATGAAGGCGCGGTCAGACATCGCCGCCATGATCGGATCGCGGATCTGCCATGACCTTATCAGCCCTCTGGGCGCGATAGGCAACGGGGTCGAACTCCTCTCGATGACCGGCGTCGCGCAGAGCCCCGAGATGGCGCTGATCGCGGAAAGCGTCGAGAACGCCAATGCCCGCATCCGGTTCTTCCGCATCGCCTATGGCGCCGCAAGCGAGGATCAGACCATCGCCCGCGCCGAGATCGCCTCGACCCTCGCCGCCGCGGCGCGAGGCGGGCGGCTCAGCTATTTCTGGGAGGCCGAGGGCGACCAGCCCCGCAATCTCGTGCGGATCGCCTTTCTGGTGCTGCAATGCCTCGAATCGGCGATGCCATATGGCGGCGACATCCACATCCGCCGCGATGGCGAGACATGGGAGATCACGGGCGAGGCGGACAAACTCAAGATCGACGAGCAACTCTGGACCAGCCTCATCAGCGCCCGCAAAAGGGTGGCCGTGACACCCGCGCTCGTGCAGTTCATGCTGCTGCCGATCGTGGCGCAGGAGTCAGGGCGCGTGATCGCGCTCAAGCTCGCGCCAGAGCGGATCGTGCTGCGGTTCTAACCCCGTATCGTGCCGTCGCCGGTCACGAGATACTTGAAACTGGTCAGTTGCTCTGCCCCCACAGGCCCGCGCGCATGCATCTTGCCGGTGGCGATGCCGATCTCGGCCCCCATGCCGAACTCGCCCCCATCGGCGAACTGTGTCGAGGCGTTGCGCATCAGGATCGCGCTGTCGAGCCGTTCAAAGAACCGCGCGGCGGTGGTGTCGTTCTCGGTCAGGATCGATTCGGTGTGGTTCGACCCGTAACGGCGGATATGGGCGATCGCCTCATCCACCCCATCAACCAGTTTCGCCGCGATGATCATGTCGAGAAACTCGCGGCCAAAGTCATCGGGCGCCGCCCTGACCGTGCCCGCGACCCTGAGCAATTCGCCCTCGGTGCGCACCTCGACCCCGGCGGCGAGCAGATCCTCGATCAGCACGGCCCCGTGTTTCGTGTAGAACTGCCAGTCGATCAGCAGGCATTCCGCCGCCCCGCAGATGCCCGTGCGCCGCGTCTTGGCGTTCAGAACCACGCGGCGCGCCTTCTCCAGATCGGCGTCGCGGTCGGCATAGACGTGGCAGATGCCCTCCAGATGGGCAAAGACCGGCACCCGCGCCTCGCGCTGCACGAGACCGACGAGCCCCTTGCCGCCGCGCGGCACGATCACGTCGATATGGTCGGTCGCGGTCAACATCGCCGACACCGCCGCCCGGTCGCGCGTCGGCACAAGCTGGATCGCGTCGCTGGGCAGCCCCGCCTGCCGCAGCCCCGTCACCAGACAGTCATGGATCGCGCGCGAGGAGTGAAAGCTCTCGGACCCGCCGCGCAGGATCACCGCATTGCCGGCCTTGAGGCAGAGCGCGCCGGCATCCGCCGTCACATTCGGCCGGCTTTCATAGATCACGCCCACAACGCCCAGCGGCGTGCGCACCCGGCGGATGTTCAGCCCGCTGGGCATGTCCCAGTCGGCCAGCACCTGCCCCACCGGATCGGCCTGTTCGGCCACCGCGCGCAGCCCGTCCACGATGGCGCGGATACGCCGGTCATCAAGCATCAGCCGGTCGGTCATGGCGGCGCTCAGCCCCTTGGCCTCGGCATAGGCCAGATCCTTGCAATTCGAGTCGCCGATGGCGTCACGCGCCGCCCACACGGCCTCGGCAGCGCCGATCAGCGCCGCGTATTTGCGTTCGGGCGAGGCATAGGCGAGCTCTGCTGCCGCCGCGCGCGCCCGCGCGCCGATGTCGGCCATCAGGGCAGGAATGTCGGTCGCATCGGTCATCGGCAGGCTTTCCGTCATGTCTCAGAACACCATGTCATCGCGATGGATCAGCACGGCCCGCCCCTTGTAGCCCAACATCTCTTCGATGTCGCTGCTGCGGTGCCCCATGATTTGCCGCGCCTCCGCGGCGGTGTAGCGGGTCAGGCCCAGCCCGACACGCGCGCCATCCGGCCCGAGCACCGTCACCGGATCACCCCGGCCAAAACTGCCCCCCACCGCGACGATCCCCGCCGGCAGCAGGCTCTTGCCCTGACCCAGCGCGCGCTGCGCGCCGGCATCGACAGTGATCTCGCCGCGCGGCTTCATCGCGGCGATCCAGCGCTTGCGCGCCGCCTGCGGATCAGTCTGCGCCGAAAACCACGTCGCATTCGCACCGTTTTCCATTTGCAGCAACGGGTTGAGAGGCGATCCCAATGTAATCGCCATGGCGCAGCCGGCCTCGGTCGCGACCCGCGCCGCCATCAGCTTGGTCTTCATCCCGCCCTTGGACAGGCCGGACAGGGCATCGCCGGCCATCGCCTCGATCTCTGGCGTGATCCTGCCAATGATATCAAAACGTTGCGCGTCGTTGTTGATGTTGGGATTGTCCGAATAGAACCCGTCCACATCCGAAAGCAGGATCAACTGATCCGCGCCCACCGTCACCGCCACCTGCGCAGCAAGGCGGTCATTGTCGCCATAACGGATCTCATCGGTCGCGATCGTGTCATTCTCGTTGACAATCGGCGTGACACCCAGCCCCAGCAGCGTCTCCATCGTCGCGCGCGAATTGAGGTAGCGCCGCCGGTCGGTCGAATCCTCGAGCGTCACCAGCACCTGCCCCGTGATGATCCCATGCGGCGCCAGCACCTCCTCATAGGCCCGCGCGAGCCGGATCTGCCCCACCGCCGCCGCCGCCTGCGACTGCTCGAGCGCCAGCGCGCCCTGCGGCAGACCCAGCACCCGCCGCCCCAGCGCGATCGACCCCGACGACACCAGAATCACCTGCGTGCCGCGCGCCCTGATCCGCGCGACATCCTGCGCCAGCGAGACCAGCCAGTCACGCCGCAGCGCACCCGTGCCCGCCTCGACCAGCAAGGCCGAGCCGATCTTGACCACCAGCCTGCGCGCGTCTGTCAGGGCTGCCACGGCGCATCCTCGACAGGCCCGGCCTCGGCCTTGCGCTGGCGCAACCGGTCCGCATCGATCCGCGTGCGCAGCGCGCGCAGCACATCTGTCACGCCTTCGCGCGTGGCACCCGACATCATCATCACCGGCCCATCCGACGCCTCGGCCAGTTCCGTGCGCCAATGCGCGCGCTCGGACGCATCCAGCGCGTCGATCTTGTTGAGCACGGTGATGCGCGGCTTGTCCGCCAGTTCGCCGCCATAGGCCTCAAGCTCGGTGATGATCGTGTGGTAATCCGCCACCGGGTCCTCGGACGTGCCATCGACGAGGTGCAAGAGCACCGCACAGCGCTCCACATGGCCCAGAAACTGGTCGCCGAGACCGCGGCCTTCCGACGCGCCCTCGATCAGGCCGGGGATGTCGGCCACGACGAATTCGACCTCATCCACACCGACGACGCCCAGGTTCGGGACCAGGGTGGTAAAGGGATAATCCGCGATCTTGGGCCGCGCGTTCGACGTGGCGGCCAGAAAGGTGGACTTGCCCGCATTGGGCATCCCCAAGAGCCCCGCATCGGCGATCAGCTTGAGCCGCAGCCAGATCGTGCGCTCGATCCCCTCCTGCCCGGGGTTGGCGCGGCGCGGCGCCTGGTTGGTCGCGGTCTTGAAATGCAGGTTGCCAAAGCCGCCATTGCCGCCACGCGCCAGCACCACCCGCTGCCCCACCACGGTCAGATCGGCAAGCACCGTCTCCTCGTCCTCGTCCAGGATCTCCGTGCCCACCGGCAGGCGCAGCACAATGTCGTCGCCGCTCTTGCCGGTGCGCTGCTGGCCCATGCCGGGCTGGCCGCTCTTGGCAAAGAAATGCTGCTGGTAGCGGAAATCGATGAGCGTGTTCAGCCCGTCCACGGCCTCTGCGATCACGTCGCCGCCATTGCCGCCGTCGCCGCCATCCGGCCCGCCATATTCGATGAACTTCTCCCGCCGGAACGACACGCAGCCGCCGCCGCCGCCGCCCGAGCGGATATAGACCTTGGCGAGATCGAGAAACTTCATGGTGCAGCCTTCCTGTCAGGCGCCCGCTCTAGCGGATTGCGCCCCATTGCTCAAGGGATCCCATGGGCCTCCCATGCCGTGCGCGTCAGCTCGAGCCTGCAGGACGCCGTCGGCACCCCCCGCGCCTTCGACATCACCACCTCGTCGCGCACCCGCACAAAGCCAAAGCCCGCGAGCACCCCCAGCGAGGCCGCATTGTCCGCCCAGACATCCGCGACGATCCGCCCCCGCCCCAGCCGGCCAAACGCCTCGGCCAGCGCCGCGCCCACCGCGCGCCGCCCGATCCCCTGCCGCCACTGGCCGGGATGCAGCATATAACCCAACTCATCGCCGGTCACCGCGACGGTGCCCACCATGCCTCCGTCGCGCAGGATCGCCCAGACAAAGCCGTCGCCCTGATAGGCCTGCGCCCGTGTCGCGTTGAACACCGGGTCCGCAGGCCAGGGGAAAGACCCCAGTTGCCGCACCACCTCCCAATGCCCGACAATATCGCTCAGCGCCCCCAGGTCCTGTGGCCCCAGCGCCCGGTAGCTGATCCGCAGGCCCCCCCCAGCTTCATCTTTTGGCCGCAAATATCCTCGGGGGGCGCGCGGCACGCGCGCGGGGGCAGACAGCCCCCTCGCCCTCTCAGCCGCCGGTCCGCAGGGCATAGGTCCAGGTCGGCACCGTCGCCCCGCGCGCCACGGAAAACGCTTCCGCATCGCCCAGATAGTCAAAGCCGCAGTTCGTCAGCACCCGCGCCGAGCCCGGATTGTCCTGGAACACCTCTGCAAAGATCTGCGCCGCGCCATGCGGATTGGCCGCGATCAGCGCGCGGACGGCTTCGGAGGCGATGCCGGTATTCCAGAACCCCGGCGCCACCCAATAGCCGATCTCGCTCTGCTGCCGGTCCATCCGGGCGAGCGTCACCAGCCCCAGCACCTCGGTCATGCCATGCGCCGCCCCGTCGAGCGCCCAGACATCCTCGGTCCGCTCCGCGGCCTGCGCCCGGTCGATCAGCGCCTCGACCGTGCCCGGCGGCAGCGGATGCGGGATCGCCCGCGTGCCACGCGCCACGCGCGCATCGCCCATGTAGAGCGCGGTCAGCCCCGCGTCGGACTTGCGCAGCGGCCGCAGCACGAAACGCTCCGCCGCGATCTCGGGCTGCAACGTGACGGATGTGAGCTTCATGGTTTCCCTCCTCCGAAAACCCGGACCGCGACCCCAGCGCCGCCGCATCCGCCCTCTCCTCCTGTCCGATCTGACAACCGGTCATGATCGGCGCAAGATTTATGACGCAAAGCATTCGTCTTTGTGAACGACGAATGCAAAAAGGGGACCGGCCTGAACCGATCCCCCCGATGTCTCACGCATCTTTCCGGGTCCGGTTACTCGGCGGCCTCCGCCACCGGGAGGACCGAAATAAAGGTGCGGCCCTTGAGGCCCTTGTGGAACTTCACGGCGCCCTCGACCACGGCAAAGATCGTGTGGTCGGTGCCCATGCCCACGCCATTGCCCGGCCACATCTTGGTGCCGCGCTGGCGCAGGATGATGTTGCCCGGGATCACGGCCTCGCCGCCGAACTTCTTGACGCCCAGACGGCGCCCGGCGCTGTCGCGCCCGTTGCGGGAGGAACCGCCTGCTTTCTTGTGTGCCATCTGGTGTTACTCCTTCGGCTCGGTTTTCGGGGCCGCCTTCTTGGCGGCGGGCTTTTTCGCAGCGGCAGCGGCCACGACGGCCTCGACCGGGGCCACGGGCAGCCTGCCGACCGCCGCCTTCACGCCGGTGGCCTCACCACCCGACGCGAGGATCTCGGTCACGCGCACCAGCGTCAGCTTCTGGCGGTGGCCCTTGGTCCGCTTGGACGAATGCTTCCGCCGGCGACGCACAAAGTTGATCGTCTTTTCGCCCTTGATCTGGTCGATCACGGTCGCCTGCACGGCCGCCCCGGCCACGAAAGGCGCACCGATGGCATCGCCCACCATCAGGATATCGTTGAACTGGACCGTCTCGCCAGCCTCGGCCACAAGCTTTTCGACACGCAGCACATCGCCGCTTGCCACCTTGTATTGCTTGCCGCCGGTTTTCAGAACCGCAAACATCTGTCTTTCCTTCGTATCCCGCGTCATCCAGGCCCCCCTTGCGGGGCGTTCGCGGACCGGGGTCAACCGGGCCACCCGACAACAGCGCGCCCGTTCGGGCGTTCGTTGATGCGCCCCCGCCCGCATGGCGGAATAGCGCGTGCTCCCGCACAAGTGTCTTGCCGGGATGCGGGCTTATCTGCGCATCTGCACGCCAAGTCAACCCGCAAGAAGGATCAATTCCCATGTCGCGTCCCATGTCGCGTCCCATGTCGCGTCCCATGTCGCGTCCGATGTCGCGTCCCATGTCGCATCCCATGTCGCGCAGGCAAATCACAGGCGCTCTCGCCCTCCTCCTGCTTCCCGTCCTTGCGGGCTGCGCAGCGCTGCCCGGCCTCGCCGTCCTTGGTCCCGGCGGCGCGCTGGCGAGCCCCGCCGACAACGCCGCCTGGCAGCAGCGCCGCGGCGCGGTCGAACTGATCGTGAAGGGCGAACAGGCCGCGGTCCTGACCGATATCGCGACTGGCGGCGGCCCGACCCTGACCCGCGCGATGGACGCGGCCCGCATCCCCGCAGGCGACCGCGCGGCGCGCGTCATCCAGCTCGAGGGCGACCGCGGCCTCTACGAGGTCAACCCCGGCGCGCTGGTCAGCGCGCTGATGCTCTACGGCAGCTAAAGCTCCTGGCCCACCATGAACCGCGCCGAGGCGATGCCGAGCGCATGCGAAATGCTCTCGAACGTGTCGTCGAAAGCCACAAAGATCGCGCGGTTCAGCTCGCGCCCCGCGGGCGTTTCCGAAAAGGCGATATAGGCCTCGAGGTCCGCCTCGGGCAGCGGCTGATAGGCCATCAGCAGGAACGCATAGACCCATTCCGTCGTATTGGCGCGGATCTCGGCCTCCTGCGACCAGACATTCGCGAGCATCTCGTCCGCGCTCATCTGCCGGTCAAAGGCGCTGCCATCCATCAGCCCGCTGTAGAAGGCATAGCTCGAATTCATCGCGCCCACGACATTGGTTTCGATCAGGTCATTAACCTCGACGATCCGGCGCACCAGAGCCATGCGCGGGGTCTCGTCAGCCATGGCGAGCGCGGCCATCTCCTTGCTCGCCGCCTCGACCGCGTCGTCGAGCATGGCCCGCCGGGCCGAGACCTCGAGCCGGATGAAGGTCGCGCCGGGCTCTGCCTGGAAAAAGGCCAGCATCGGTGCGACATCCTTGTCGTCGAGCCCGCGCGCCAGCGCGGCGCGCACCTCGGCCTCCATCCGCGTGGCATCATAGATCGCCTCGATCACGCCAGCCCATTCCGCACCACCCTGACCGGGAAACATGTCGTCACGGATCTGGTTGCCATAGGCGATCCCCTCCTCGCGCATGATCCCGATCATCTCGGCCAGGGCCAGCGCATCAAAGAGGCTGTCGATCTGCGCCTGTCGGGTCTGCGCAGGGTCAGTCTCTGCGGGCAAGGTCTGGGCCGCAGCCGGGGTCAGCACCACCGCCGGCGCCGCAAAGGCCAGCAGGAACATCAGGAACGCGCGTCGCAACACCATCTCGGAGGCCTTTCATCTGCCGGTCTGTGCGCCACCTAAGCGGTCACACCCCCCCTTGCCAAGGCAACACAGCGTTACCCGCCGCAAAAGTCGGCCCCGCGCGCCCGGCCATGCCGCAAGATCAGTTCATGCCAGCTGGCGGGCGCCGCACGAATTGCTCTTGCACCCGGCCCAACCGCTCGCTAAATCCGCCCGAGATCACGGAGAGGTGGCAGAGTGGTCGAATGCGGCGGTCTCGAAAACCGTTGTCGGTGCAAGCCGACCCAGGGTTCGAATCCCTGTCTCTCCGCCATCAGGCTCTCTTTTCATCACGGAATTGGTGTGTGTCTGGCGGTGACCGGCCAAAGCGCCCGCCGTTGCCGATATGCTTGGATGCACAAGGCCGCATCACGCTTCGCACAGGCAGGTTGATGCAAACGCTTGGCGTGGCTCTTTGATGCAGGCCGCTCGGGACCATCCCGACACTGCCCTCCAAACCCGCCGTGCGCAGCCAGCCGATCCGGTGCCCAGGGCGACGTCTGTTGCGTGAGGCGACGGGTTGGCGCGCGCTGGTCTTTCGGTGTAGCGAAGGTATATGGAATGTGAACAGCATCGGCAACGAAGCCACATGTTGTGGTCGCGCGTCTGGTATGTATCGCTGATTGTCATGAAGATGTGCCAGAAAGGCGTCAAATCGCGTGCACGATGTTCCAGAGCAAGATACCTAGAATAGACATGGTCGCTTCATCGATGGCTCAGACACTTCAAGAACAGGAACGGTTGATTGCAGCCCTGCGCCCCACGCACAGGCATCGAACACTGTTCATTTCGGACCTGCACCTCGGCGCGCTTGGTTGCCGGCCCGAACGTATTCTGGCGTTTCTCGAACAGAACGACGCAGAGACGATCTATCTGGTGGGTGACATCCTCGACACCTGGTACCCGGTGGTGCCGCAGTGGACGGATGTGCATGACAGCATTCTGAGCCTTTTGCAAAGACGCGCGCAGGCTGGCTCGCGGGTGATCTATCTGCCGGGCAACCACGACAATGCGTTGCGGGACCACTGCGGCACGCATATCGGCTGTTTCGAGGTGACCGAACAGGCCCTGCATCGCACCGCCGACGGACGCAGCTTTCTGGTGCTTCACGGCGATTGCGCCGACCGGCGGATGTTTCGCGCGCATGTCTGGACCCGGATCGGAAGCTGGATGGACGGGGCCCTGCGCGGCCTTGACACGCGGTTGCGGCGGTGGGGGCGGACGCTGCCTGCCGATGAACGTAGCGCGATCGACGTGATCCTGTCCTGGGTCAAGGCGCTGATGCACTTTGGCGACGGATTCGAGATCCGGCTGACCGACATGGCCCGCGCCCAGGGGCAGGACGGCGTGATCTGCGGCCATTCGCATCAGGCGGCGCTGCACAGCGACCATGGCATCGTCTTTGCCAATTGCGGCGACTGGGTGGACAGCTTTACCGCGATTGCCGAAGACGCCCAGGGGCGCATCAGCCTGTTGCAGGCGGTGGAGCCGCAGCGCGCCGCGACCACCGGGCGGCCGGTTGCGGGCAAAGACGCGCCGGGCCTTGCCGGATGATCCTCGCGGCAGGGATGTTCGCGCTGCTGCTGTTGGGGCTGCATCTGGTCAGCGTCGCGCTGGTGCTGCTGCGCCCCTATTTGCGCCGCGCGCCGGACCCTGCGGTGGGCCTGCCGTTCATCGGCCTGTTGCGGCCGGTCTGCGGGCTGGACCCCTTTGATGCGGAAACGCTTGGGTCGGGGTTCGGGCTGGACTATCCGGACTACGAGATGATCTTTTGTTGCGCTGCCGCGGATGACCCGGTGATTCCGCTGATCCGCGGTCTGATCGCAGCCCATCCGGAAACATCTGCGCGCCTGCTGATCGGCGCGGAGGAGATCAGCGGCAATCCCAAGCTGAACAATCTGGCCAAGGGCTGGGCCGCCACCACCGCCGACTGGATCGTGATGACCGACAGCAACGTGGTCTTGCCGCGCGACTATCTGCAGCAGTTGCTGGCGGCGTGGAGCCCCGGCACCGGCATGGTGTCGTCGCCACCCTCGGGGGTGCGGCCGCAGGGGATTTGGGGGGCGCTGGAATGCGCCTTTCTGAACGGGTATCAGGCGCGGCTGCAACTGGCGGGGGATGCCCTCGGGATGGGCTTTGCGCAGGGCAAGACGCTGTTCACCACCCGAGCCCTGATCGACGACGCCGGCGGGTTGGCCGCCCTGGGCCGCGACCTGGCCGAGGATGTCGCCTGCACCAAGATCGTGCGCGCGGCGGGCCTGCGCGTGCGGCTGGCGGCGCGCCCCTTTGCCCAGCCGATCGGGCAGCGGAGCCTGGCCGCCGTCTGGGCACGGCAGCTTCGGTGGAGCCAGGTGCGCCGCCACGGCTTTCCCGGGCTGTTCCTGATCGAGCCGCTGTCGAGCCCGGCCTTGCCGCTGCTGGCCCTCGCGGCGGCGGTCTGGGGCGGGCTGAACTGGGGGCTGAACTGGGGGCTGAACTGGGGGCTGGTGGCGCTGTTCCTGGCGCTGTGGTATGGCGCCGAGGTCGTGTTGTGCCGCGCCCTGCGCTGGCCTTGCGCCCCGCGCGATCTGGCGGCGATGCCGCTGCGCGACCTGCTGCTGCCGGTGCTGTGGGGGGCGACCTTTGCCACGCGCGGTTTCGTCTGGCGCGGAACGTCGATGGCACCGGGCCGGTCCCAGGCCGGGGAATAGAGACGGACATGATCACGCTCGACGGTGTCATCCAGTTGATCCAGTCGCATGGCCTGCTGCTTTTGGCGCCGCTGTCGGTGCTGGAAGGGCCGATCGTGACGGTGATTGCGGGCTATCTGGCCAGTCTGGGGCTGCTGAACACCGCAGGCGCATTGGTGGTGGTCATTGTGGGCGACCTGGTGGGCGATGCGCTGCTCTATCTGGCGGGCCGCAAGGGCATGAAGCGCATCCCGCAGCGCTGGCGCCACCGGTTGGGGCTGAACAGCGCGCGGGTCGCGGCACTGACCGATCATTTCGGCGCGCGCGGCGGGCAGACGCTGGTGCTGGGCAAACTGACCCATTCGGCGGGGGCGGCGATCCTGGTGGCGGCGGGCGCGGCGCGGATGCCGGTGGGCGCGTTCCTGTGGTGGAACCTTGTGGCCACGTTGCCCAAGAGCGCGGCCCTGCTGGCGCTCGGCTATGGCTTCGGGTCCGCCTATGAGCAGATCGACACCTGGATCATGCGCCTGTCGCTGCTGCTGCTCGCGGTCATGGTGTTGGGAGGGCTGGTCTGGTGGCGCATGCGGGTGACGCGATGACAGCGGGCGGCATCACCTGCCTGATCCCCGCCTATAACGAGGCCGCGCGCATCGCTGCGGTGCTGGCGGTCGCGGTGGGTCATCCGGCCCTGGCGCGGGTGATCGTGATCGATGACGGATCGCAGGACGGGACGGCCGAGGTCGCCGCGCGCCTGCCCGGCGTCACCGTCCTGCGCAATGACCGCAACCGGGGCAAGACCTGGGCGCTGTCGGTCGGCATAGAGGCGGCGGCAACCCCGTATCTGCTGCTGCTGGACGCCGATCTGACAGGGCTATCGCCGGCGCATCTGACCGCGCTGATCGCCCCCGTGCGCTCTGGTCGCGCCGAGGTGTCGGTCAGCCTGCGCGGCAATGCGCCGCGCCCGTGGCATTGGCTGGGTCTCGACTACATCTCGGGCGAGCGGGTGGTGCCGCGCGACATGCTGGCCGGGCGCGCGGCGGACCTGCACGCCTTGCCCAAGTTCGGCTTTGAAGTGGCGCTGAACCGCACGATCCTGGAGCGGCGCGCACGCCTCGCGGTGGTGCCCTGGCCAGAGGTGGCCAGCCCGCTGAAAGCGGCCAAGCGCGGGGTCTGGGCGGGGCTTCGGGGCGATGCGGCGATGATGGGCGACATCTTTCGCACCGTCTCGCCGCTGGCGGCCGCGCGCCAGATCGCCGGTCTGCGGCGGCTGCGCGTCGCCCTGTGACGCAAAGCTGACCTGTCGATCACGTGGTGATCGGGGGCGCGACTGTCCGCCCGCAATATGCATGATTTCGCCGTGATTTCGCGCCAGAACCATGGGCACGGGACAGAGTTGCGCGTCTGTCTCACGCCCCCTGCCATCTTCCCGCCGCCGGTCTGCGCCCGTCATGGTGGCAGCCGCCCGGCATGGCAGCCGATCAGGCGTCGAGTTCCGCGTCCCAATAGAGGTAGTCGAGCCAGCTCTCATGCAGGTGGTTCGGCGGGAACTTGCGGCCCATGTTCTGCAGATCGACCGCCGTGGGACGGCGCGGGGGGTGGCGCAGGGTCAGGCCGGACTGGCGCAGGCTCTTTGACCCCTTGTGCAGGTTGCAGGGCGAACAGGCGGCCACCACATTTTCCCAGCTCGTGATCCCGCCCCGGGCGCGCGGCACCACATGGTCGAACGTCAGATCCCCGCGCGCGCCGCAATACTGGCAGCAGAATTCATCCCGCAAGAAAAGATTGAAGCGCGTGAAAGCCACGCGCTTCTGAGGTTTCACATAGTCCTTGAGCACCACGACCGACGGAATCCGGATCACGGTGGATGGACTTCGGACCACCTCGTCATATTCCGCGACAATATCGACCCGGTCGAGCCAGGCCGCCTTGACCGCCTCCTGCCAGGGCCAGAGCGAGAGCGGGTAGTAGGACAGCGGCCTGTAGTCGGCGTTGAGCACCAGCGCAGGATGCTGGCGCAGCGCGGCCGGGTCGCGCACGAAATGTGTCCTGAAGTCGCCGTCCATATCTGGTCGCACCCTCTCGCCGTCGTCCTCGAACGCTGTGCAGTCTGGGTGGGCGTTGCCGCCCCTTGGTCCGGACTATATATCGCGTTGCGTTCAGGGCAAGCCCCGCAACATGCGGTGTCTTTACCCTTTGGCTAGCGCGATTCCGTGACAGCGGCGTGACGCGGTGTCAGCTGTATCCCAGCCGCTCGCGCAGGAAGGCCAGCGCCACCTCGAGCCCGTCGGGCGCGATGCCATGGCCGGTGCCGCGCATGATATGGGCATAGACCTCGGTCCAGCCCGCATCCTGCAGCCCCTGCGCGGCCAGCGGCAGCGACTGCACCGGCACCACGTCGTCGGCATCGCCATGGATCAGCAGCACCGGCGGCCGGCAGAGCGCCTCATCAGCCAGCGCCTCGGGCTCGAGCAGGCGGCCCGAAATCGCGATCACGCCCGCCAGCGGTTCCTCGCGGCGCGGCGCGACATGCATCGCCATCATCGCGCCTTGTGAAAAGCCCAGCAGCATCACCTGCTCCTCGAGCAGGTCCTCATCGACCAGCACCCCGTCGATAAAGGCCTGCAGGTCATCCGCCGCGCGCATCAGCCCGGCGCGCTGTTCCTCCTCGGACGATCCGTCGATCCAGGGGATCGGGAACCACTGAAACCCCATCGGCGCGCCGGCGCAGGCCTCGGGCGCATCGGGGGCAAGGAACAGCGTGTCGGGCAGATGTTCGCCCAGCGGGTCGGCAAGGCCCAGCAGATCAGCCCCATTGGCCCCATAGCCGTGCAGAAAGATCAAGGCAGAGCGGATCTCGCCGCTCTGCGGCTCGCGCCGGTCGCTTTGCAGGGCTCGGGTCATGGCACTCTCCTGTCTGTCGGCAACCGGTCTGTCAGCACCCGTGGTAAAGCGCGCGCGTCGCCCTGGCAACCGCCCGCCGTCAGGCCACAGCCTCGCGCGCCTTGATGACCCGGTAATGTGCCCACAGGATGCGTGCCGCGACCGCGCGCCAGGGCGACCAACCCTGCGCCATACGCGCCAAATCGCCGGCCTTTGGGCGCGAGGGCAGCGCGAAGATGTCGCGCGCGGCCTCCTGCAATGCCAGATCGCCCGCCGCCAGCACATCGGCCCGGCCGAGCGAGAACATCGCATAGATCTCGGCCGTCCAGGCGCCGATGCCATCGACCTGCATCAGCCGCGCCACCACCTGCGCATCCGGCAGGTCGCGCAGCGCGGCGTAGTCGATCCGCGCCGCGGCCAGCGCGCGGGCATAGCGCATCTTCTGCCGGCTGAGCCCCGCTGCGCGCAGCGCGGCGTCATCCGCCGCCGCCACCGCATCCTCGCACACCAGCCCCGCCGCCTGCATCCGCCCCCAGATGGCATTGGCCGAGGCCAGGCTCACCTGCTGCCCCACGATCGCCTGCAACAGCCGGTCGAACCCCTCGGGCTGGCGGCGCAGGGGCAGCGGCCCGCAGCCTGCGAGCACCCGGCCAAAGCGCGGCTCGCGCGCGGCGAGCCAGGCCGCGCCTTCGGCCACGCAGGCGTCGCCCACGATGATCCGCCCTCCCCCGCTCACATCCGCCGCACCCAGTCGAGCGCCGCCTCGACCGTCTCGACCCGGGGCGACACCGGCGGCGGGCGGCGGATCATCAGCACCGGGATGCCGAGGTTGCGCGCGGCGATGAGCTTGCTGCGGCTCTCCTCGCCGCCCGCGTTCTTGACCACGATCCAGTCCACGCCAAGCTGCGCAAAGAGCCGCTCTTCGCGCTCGACCGAAAAGGGCGGCCGGCCGATGACGAACTCGCCCCCCTCAAAGGGGAAAGGCGCTGTCGGCGGGTCGATCTGGCGGCACAGCACCCGGCAGCCGCGCAGCCCCGCAAAGGCCGCAAGCGTCTGCCGCCCGGTCGCCAGAAACACGGTGGCACCGGGGCGGACATGGCTGGCGGCCTCCTCCTCGCGGTCGATCATGGTCCAGTCATCGCCCGCATCCGGTGTCCAGGCGGGCCGCTCCAGCCGCAGATAGGGCAGCGCGCGGGCGGCACAGACCTCGGCCGTGCGCGCCGTGATGCGCGCGGCAAAGGGATGCGTGGCGTCAAGGACCGCCGTGATCGCGGCCTGATCGAGATAGCTCTCGAACCCCTCCCTGCCGCCAAACCCGCCGACCCGCAGCGGCAACGGCAGCGGCTCGGGCTGGCGCGTCGCCCCGGCGAGCGAGGCAATGACCGGCCGGCCGCAGTCCACCAGCCGCCAGGCGAGGCGGCGCGCATCACCGCTTCCTGCCAGCAGCAACAGCGTCATGCGGCCGCGCCCGCACAGGCGAGGACCGCCCCCGCCCGGTCCACCACCACCACATCGACGGCGACAGCCGGTGCGGCACCCGCGAGCATCACCTCCAGCCGCCCGAGCGCGCGCGTGGCAATCGCCTGCGCCAGCGGCGTGCCGCTGATCCGATGCGCCTCGAGCACGGTGTTGACACCTGTCAACTCGGCCCGCCCGGTCCAGTCGGCCAGTTGCGCCAGATCGACCTGGCTGCGCGCAGAGTGCAGATCGACCGCGCCCTGCGCGAGCTTGGCCATCTTGCCGATACCGCCGCCGATGGTCAGCCGCGCGACCGGATGGCGGCGCAGATACTTGACCAGCCCACCGACGAAATCCCCCATATCGAGCATCGCATGGTCGGGCAGGCCGTAGAGCGCCTGCACGGTCGCCTCGGACGTGGCCCCGGTGCAGCCCGCGACATGGTCCAGCCCCGAAGCCCGCGCCACATCGATGCCGCGGTGGATCGAGGCGATCCAGGCAGCGCAGGAAAACGGCCGCACGATGCCGGTCGTCCCCAGGATCGACAGCCCGCCTTCGATCCCCAGCCGGGGGTTCCAGGTCCTGAGCGCCAGCGCCGCGCCGCCCGGCACGCTCACGGTGATCTCCACATCGCCCCTGCGGGCATAGCGCGCCGCCATCTCGGCCACGACGCCCTGCATCATCGCACGCGGCACCGGGTTGATCGCGGGCTCGCCCACCGCGATGGGCAGCCCGGGGCGGGTGACGGTCCCCACCCCCTCGCCCGCGCGGAACCGCACACCGCCCGCGCTCGCCGCGACACGCACCACGACCAGCGCGCCATGCGTCACATCGGGGTCATCGCCGGCGTCCTTGGTGATCCCCGCCTCGGCCCAGCCAGGCCCGGCCGCGCGATGGGCCAGCGCAAAGACCGGCGTCTCGCCGCGCGGCAGTGTAATCTGCACGTCGCGCGCAAAGGCGCCCCCCCAGAGCGCCGCCAGCGCCGCCTTGGTCGCGGCGGTCGCACAGGCGCCCGTGGTCCATCCCCGGCGCAACTCTCTCACAGGCGGTGTCTCCATCGGGCCGGACTATAGAACCGCAGGCCGATGCCGCCAATGCGCATTGCAGCGTCGCTTGCCCTCTTTCGCACGCCCGCGCGGCGCGTCATAACAAGCGGATGAATGACACCTTCGCCCTGCCCGGTTCTGATTGGCCGACCCTGCTGCCCGGCTGGGTCTGGCTCTGTGGTGCCGGCCCCGGCGACCCGGGCCTGCTGACGCTGCACGCGCTCAACGCACTGCGCCAGGCGGATGTGGTGGTCTATGACGCACTGGTCGAGCCGCGCATCCTCGACTGGGCGCCACAGGCGCGCCACCTCTACGCCGGCAAGCGCGGCGGCAAACCCTCGGCCAAACAGCGCGACATCTCGCTGCAACTGGTGGAACTCGCGCGCAGCGGTGCCCGCGTCCTGCGGCTCAAGGGGGGCGACCCCTTTGTCTTCGGCCGCGGCGGCGAAGAGGCGCAGACCCTGGTGCAGCACGCCATCCCGATCCGCATCATCCCTGGCATCTCGGCCGGAATCGGAGGGCTGGCCTATGCCGGCATCCCGGTCACGCACCGCGACGTCAATCAGGCCGTGACCTTTGTCACCGGCCACGACCAGTCGGGACAGACGCCCTCATCGCTCGACTGGCCCGCCATCGCCCGCAGCGCCGGGGTGATCGTGATCTACATGGGGATGAAACATCTGTCCCAGATCGCAGGCGCACTCATCGCAGCCGGACGCCCGGCGGGCGAACCCGTCGCCATCGTCACCGAGGCGACAACACCCGCGCAGCGCGTGCTCGAGACGACGCTGGGCACAATGGTCAGCGACGCCGCAACCGCGGGGATGGAGCCGCCCGCCATCATCTGCGTCGGGCGCACCGTGCTGATGCGCCAGACGCTCGACTGGCAGGGCATGGCGGCAGGCCTTGCGCCGCGCCACCTCGACCCGCTGGGCCGCGACGATGCCGCGCAGACGGCCTGATCCGATGCGCCGTCGCCCCGGCTTCTTTGCGCCCCGGGGGCTCCGCCCGTTGTCGGGGGAAACGATCCCCCGGATCGTTTCTCGCCCCCCTCCAACCCCGCCGGAGGCATCCGCACGCACAACCTTGCGCAATCCCACGGCATGAGCGGTCTGATCCTTTCGGCTCCCGCATCGGGGAGCGGCAAGACCACGATCACGCTGGGCCTCCTGCGCGCGCTGGCGCTGCGCGGAGTGCGGGTGCGTGCGGCGAAATCCGGCCCCGACTATATCGATGCGCGCTTTCACGAGGCCGCCTGCGGCGCGCCCTGCACCAACCTTGATGCCTGGGCGATGACACCCGCGCGCATCGCGGCGCTGGCCAGCGGCACCGGCACGCTGATCGTCGAAGGCGCGATGGGCCTCTTTGACGGTGCGCCCCCCGACAATCGCGGCGCCACCGCCGACCTCGCCCGCATCCTGCGCCTGCCCGTGGTCCTGGTGATCGACGCGGCGCGCATGGCGGGGTCGGTCGCGGCGCTGGCCGAAGGCTTCGCCCGGCACGACCCGATGGTGCCCGTCGCGGGCGTGATCCTCAACGCCATCGGCTCGCCCCGGCACGAAGCGATGCTGCGGCGCGCGCTCGCGCCTGCAGGTCTGCCGGTGCTGGGGGCGGTGCCGCGCCTGCCCGACCTCGCCCATCCTGCCCGCCACCTCGGGCTTGTGCAGGCGCAAGAGCGTCCCGACCTCGACGCCTTCCTGACCCGCGCTGCGGCGCTGGCCGAGGCGCATCTGGACATCGACGCGCTGATGGCGCTGGCCGCGCGCGCGCCCGCACCACAAGGCAGCGCGCCGCAAGGCAGCGCGCCACAAGGCAGCGCACCACAGGGCAGCGCACCACAGGGCAGCGCGCCACAGGGCAGCGCACCACAGGGCAGCGCACCACAGGGCAGCGCGCCGCGCCTGGCGCCGCCCGCGCAGCGCATCGCCATTGCGCAGGATGCCGCATTCGCCTTTGCCTATCCGCATCTCCTCGCCGACTGGCAGGCCGCCGGGGCCGAGGTCACGCCGTTTTCGCCACTGGCCGACGACCCGGTGCCGCCCGCCGATCTGGTGTTTCTCCCGGGCGGCTATCCAGAGCTGCATGCAGGCCGGATCGCCGCCGCCACCACCTTCATTCAAAGCCTGAAGAGCGCCGCGCAAAATACTGATATATATGGAGAGTGTGGTGGCTACATGGTTCTCGGCCATAGCCTGACCGACGCGGCGGGAACCGTCTGGCCCATGGCGGGCCTGCTCGACCTCGCGACCTCATTCGCCAGCCGCCGCCTGCATCTGGGCTACCGCGAGCTGCACGCGGCCCAAGGGCTCCTTGCCGGGCGCTGGGCCGGGCATGAGTTCCACTATGCGACCACCGCCCAGGCGCGCGGCGCGCCCTTGTTCGCCGCCACCGATGCCGAAGGCAACGCCCTGCCGCCCATGGGCCTGCGCGCCGGGCGCGTCTGCGGCTCTTTCGCGCATCTGATCGACAGGCGCGGTTGAGAGGCATTGCATCGCCGCGCGGGCGGGTTTAGCGATTTCGTCATGACCATCACGCTCCCCCCCGATGACAGAACCGCAAAGCGCAACGTGGCCGTGCTCGTGGCCGCGCAGGCCATCCTCGGCTCGCAAGTGACGATGATCTTCGTGATCGGCGGGCTGGCGGGGCTGATGCTCGCGCCCAATCCCTGCCTCGCCACGCTGCCGATCTCGATGATCGTGTTCGGCTCCATGTCCACCGCGCCCTGGCTCAGCCAGGTGATGCAGGTGCGCGGGCGCAAGACCGGGTTCTTCATTGGTGCGATCGGCGGGCTGATCGGATCGGCCATCGCCGCCTATGCGGTGTCCACCGCGAATTTCTGGCTGTTTCTGGTCGGCTCCTACCTCACCGGCACCTATATGTCGGCGCAGGGCTTCTACCGCTTTGCCGCGACCGACACCGCCTCCGACGCCTTCAAGCCCAAGGCGATTTCCTACGTGATGGCGGGCGGGCTGATCTCGGCACTGATCGGGCCGCAACTGGTCAAGGTGACGGATGACCTGACGGCGGTGCCCTTCGTGGGCACCTATCTGGTCGGCATGGCGATCAACCTGGTCGGCATGTCACTGTTTTTCCTGCTCGACCTGCCCAAACCCGCGCCGCGCACGGCACAGACGCCGGTGAGCCGGTCCTGGGGCGAATTGCTGCGCACCCCGGCCATCGGCGTGGCGGTGATCTGCGGCATGGTGTCCTACGCGCTGATGAACCTCGTGATGACCTCGACCCCGCTCGCCGTTGTCGGCTGCGGCTTTACCAAGGGCAACGCGGCCGACATCGTGTCGGCGCATGTGCTGGCGATGTTCGCGCCGTCGTTCTTCACCGGCCATCTGATCGCCCGCTTCGGCGCGGAAAAGATCGTGGGCACCGGCCTCGTGATTCTCGCGTTTGCCGGGGTCGTGGGGATCATGGGGGTCGAACTCACCAATTTCTACGTCGCCCTGGTCCTGCTCGGCATCGGCTGGAACTTTGGCTTCATCGGGGCGACGGCCATGCTGACCAAGACCTATGCGCCGCATGAACGCGGCCGCGTGCAGGGCATGAATGACGCCATCGTGTTCGGCTGCGTGACGCTGGCCTCGCTCGCCTCGGGCGGGCTGATGAACTGCTCGGGTGGCGATGTGGTCGAAGGCTGGACGGCGGTCAACCTTGCGATGACGCCGTTCCTCGTGCTGGCGGGCGGCGCGCTGATCTGGCTCGTGATGCGGCCCAAGAGCGCGGCTGCCTGAGCTGCCACGCGGATGGGCCCCCAAGCGGATGGGCCCCCAAGCGGATGGGCCTGCAAGCGGTTGGGCCTACCAGCCCCCGCGCCAGACCCTGGCCATGAGCGTGAGCCTGCGCCGCGCCTCTGACGTGCCAAGCCGCCCTTCGGGCACCGCCTGCGGATCAGCCCGCGCCTGCCGCAGCAGATCACCCGCCCGCCAGCCGGCGCGCAGCGCGGGGATCGCCGGGCCAAAGCCGGTGCGGCGGTGGCGCGCCAGCATCCCCAACCCGTAATCGGCAAGGTTGCGCACCTCGGCCAGCGTCGCATGGGCGAGCGGCGCGCGCCCGGCGGCGGTGAGCGTGGGCACCGCCATCAGCCAGTTGGCGATGCCGCCCGCGATCGCCGCCTCGCGCAGAGCGACCTCCTGCGCCGCGTCGCCCCCCAGCGCCAGCGCCGCCAGCACCGCAAGCGACCCCGCGCCGCGGTCGATCTGGCCGATCACATCCTCCTCGCGGGCAAAGGCTGCGCCGTCGATGTCCCATTCACGCGCGGTGATCAGCGTCGCGAACACCGCGCCCGGCAAGGCCCTGTCGCGGATCAGCGCGGAAAGCGGCCCCGCGACCTCATGCCCGCGGGGCGCCCCCCCCGCGTCGGCCTCGGCCACGACATCGCGCCACCATTGCAGCCGCATCCGCGCGATCAGCGGCTCGCGCGTGATCCAGGGCGCGCGCGCGACCTCGAGGTTGAAGGCGTAAAGCGTGAACAGCGCGGCGCGCGCGGCGACCGGCGCCGCCATCGTGGCGAGAAAACGGTCAGGATCGCCACGTTCGACCAGCGCGGCACAGGCGGCGAGGGTCACACCGCAGCCCCCATATCGCGCACCAGTTTCCAGTTGATCGCGTCGAGCAGCGCCTCGAAACTCGCATCGACGATATTGGCGCTCACCCCCACGGTGGACCAGCGCCGCCCGGCCTCATCCTCGCTGTCGATGATGACGCGGGTGACGGCCTCGGTCCCGCCCTGCGTGATGCGCACCTTGAAATCGACGAGCCGCAGCGTGTCGATGCAGGCCTGATAGGGGCCAAGGTCCTTGGCCAGCGCCTTGGCCAGCGCATTGACCGGGCCGCGGTCGGTGCCGGTGGCATCCATGCTCTCGCTGACCGAGAGCATCTTGCGTTCGCCGATCTTGACCACCACCACCGCTTCAGAGAGCGAGATCATCCGGTCATACTTGTTCTTGCGCCGCTCGACCGTGACCCGGTAGCGCTTGACCTCAAAGAACAGCGGCATCAGCCCCAGTTCGCGCCGCGCGAGCAACTCGAAACTCGCCTGCGCGCCGTCATAGGCATAGCCCTGATCCTCGCGCGCCTTGATCGCATCGAGGATCCGGCCCAGCCGCGCATCGCCGGGCGCCACCTCGATCCCCGCCGCCGCCAGCCGCGCGCGCAGGTTCGACTGCCCGGCCTGGTTCGACATCGGGATCACGCGGACATTGCCCACCAGCGCGGGGTCGATATGCTCGTATGTCGCGGAGTCCTTGAGGATCGCGCTGGCATGCAGCCCGGCCTTGTGGGCAAAGGCGCTCGCGCCCACGTAAGGTGCTGCGCGCCGCGGCACCCGGTTGAGGATATCGTCGAGCGTGCGGCTCACCCGCACCAGCCCCGCCAGCGCCGCGTCGCTCACCCCGGTCTCGAACCGCCCGGCATAAGGCTGCTTGAGCGCCAGCGTCGGGATCAGCGTGGTGAGGTTGGCGTTGCCGCAGCGCTCACCCAGACCGTTGAGCGTGCCCTGGATCTGCCGCGCGCCCGCATCCACCGCCGCCAGCGACCCCGCCACGGCCATGCCGAGGTCGTCGTGGCAATGGATGCCCAGCCGCGCGCCGGGGATGCCGGCGGCAATCGCCGCGCGCACGCCGGCGGCGATCGCCTCGGGGACCGTGCCGCCGTTGGTATCACACAGCACCACCCAGCGCGCCCCGGCCTCGAGCGCCACCCGGCAGGCGCGCAGCGCATAGGCCGGGTTCGCGGCCCAGCCGTCAAAGAAATGCTCCGCATCGAACAGGCATTCGCGGCCCTGCGCCACCACATGCGCCACCGAGGCCGCGATATTGGCAAGGTTCTCCTCCAGCGTGATCCCCAGCGCCGTCGTGACATGGAAATCATGCGCCTTGCCCACCAGACAGACCGCCGGCGTGCCCGCATTGACGACGCCCGCGAGCACATCGTCATTTTCTGCCGACCGCCCCGCCCGCTTGGTCATGCCAAAGGCCGTCATCACCGCCCGGGTCGGCCCGACACGGGCAAAGAACTCGCTGTCGGTCGGGTTCGCCCCCGGCCATCCGCCTTCGATGTAATCGAGGCCAAGCGCGTCGAGCATTGCCGCGATGCGCAGCTTTTCCGGCGTGGAAAACTGCACGCCCTGCGTCTGCTGCCCGTCGCGCAGGGTGGTATCAAAGAGGAAAAGTCGTTCCATTTTCACCCGTCTTTCGCATCTTTTGGCCCCAAATATCCTGGGGGGAGCGAAGCGGGGGGCAAAGCCCCCCTCCGCCATCGTCGCATGTCACGCCGGCAGGTCGAGCCGCGCCGCGTCGAAATCCGGCCCCGGCTCCCAGGTCGCGGCAGCGCCGCTATCGGCCACGCGCACCCCGGCCGCGGTCAGGATCGCCCTGATCCGGTCCGCCTGCGCAAAGTCGCGCGCCTGTCGCGCCGCCATCCGCGCCGCGATGAGCGCATCGATCCGCGCGGCGACATCAGCGGGCACCCGATCGCCGGCCAGGCCGGGATCGAGCAGCCCCAGCAGGCGCGCCGACGCCACAAAGCAGGCCGCATCCCCGCCGCCCTGCCCCAGCGCCTTGGCCATCTCGTGCAACCGCGCGATGGCGAGCGGGGTGTTGAGGTCATCGGCAAGCGCCGCGACCATCGCCGCATCGGGATCAGCACCGGGTGCGACCCCCGTCACCAGCCCGCGCCAGCGATAAAGCGTCGCCTCCGCCTCGGCGCGGCGGGTGTCCGTCCAGTCCATCGGCTTGCCATATTGCGTGCCCAGCAGCACAAGGCGGATCACCTCGCCCGATACGCCCTGATCCAGCAGGTCGCGCACGGTAAAGAAATTGCCCAGGCTCTTGGACATCTTCTTTCCCTCGACCAGCAGCATCTCGTTATGCAGCCAGAAGCGCGCGAACGACCCCTCCGGATGCGCGCAGGCCGATTGTGCGATCTCGTTCTCATGATGCGGAAACTGCAGGTCGATGCCGCCGCCATGGATGTCGAAACTCGCCCCCAGCAATTCCTGCGCCATGGCCGAACATTCGATATGCCAGCCGGGCCGGCCCCGGCCCCAGGGGCTGTCCCAGCCGGGCGTGGCGTCGTCCGACGGCTTCCACAGCACAAAGTCCATCGGATTGCGCTTGTAAGGCGCAACCTCGACCCGCGCGCCCGCGATCATGTCCTCGATGCTGCGGCCCGAGAGCGCGCCATAGGCCGCGTAGCTCTCCACCGCAAAGAGCACATGCCCCTCGGCCGCATAGGCATGCCCGCGCGCCACAAGATCCGCGATCATCGCGATCATCTGCGCGATATAGTCGGTCGCGCGCGGCTCCTGCGACGGGCGCAGCGCCCCCAGCGCATCCATGTCGGCGTGATACCAGCCGATCGTCTCATCCGTGATGGCGCGGATGTCGCGGCCCGTCGCGGCGGCGGTTGCGTTGATCTTGTCGTCCACATCGGTGAAGTTGCGCACATAGGTGACGTGTTCGGCGCCAAAGACATGGCGCAGCACGCGGAAAAGCACGTCGAACACCACCACCGGGCGCGCATTGCCCAGATGCGCGCGGTCATAGACGGTGGGCCCGCAGACATACATCCGCACGTTCGCGGGGTCGAGCGGGACAAAGACCTCTTTCTTGCGGGTCGCGGTGTTGTGCAGACGGATGGTGGTCATGGACAGCCTCTTGGCGCGGCGGGAATTACCCGCGGGCTTGTCTCAATCTCACTCGAAAGGGAAGTGTCAAGACGCGGCCCGCGACGAAAGTCAGCGGGGAATACAGCAGCAAACGGGGGTGCGGATCAACGTCATGACGCCCGCCTATCAGCCCGCCTGCCCCGCGTCCAGCATTTCCACCAATGCGCGCAGGGTGTTGAGGTTGCGCGCGGTGATCTGCGTGCCGGTGACGACGCGGTGCATCCGCTCGGCCAGCTTCGAGCGGCCGACCCCCTCGGGGGCATGGAGCCAGACGACGCCATCGCCCGCCACCAGCGCCTCGGACGCCAGGCGCAGGCTCTCGCAGAGGGGCCAGTCGATCACCGCGGGGGACCAGAGGAGAAAGCCATGCACATCCTTGCCCGCCACCGGGTCAAAGGGACAGGTCGCAACGACCGCACGAAGCCGCGCGGCCGCGATGACAAGGACCGGGATGGTCAGCGTCGTGCTGTTGCGCAGCGCATCTTGCAGCGCGGCCGCCAGCCCCGGCGCTTCCCCCTCGGCCGCAAAGACCAGATTGCCCGAGGCGATGTAGCTGCGCGCGCCCTGCCAGCCCAGCCCGAGCGCTGCGGCGCGCAGGTCGGCCATCGCAAGCCTGACCCCGCCCACATTGACCCCGCGCAGGAGCGCCACCCAGACCGCCATGCCGCTTGCCCTCTGCCCCGACCTGCCGCATCCTGACCCGATGACACGCGCCATCGTCAACCGCATATGCGCCACCCTGCCCGGGGCCGAGGTTTCGGACCCCTGGGGCGGCGGGCATGACGCCTGGAAGGTCTGCGACAAGCTGTTCGCGGTGGTGGGCGCGCTGCGCGAAGGGGTCAGCGTCAAGACCGCCAGTATCGAGCATGCCGAGATGCTGATCGACGCGGGCGTGTCAGAGCGCGCGCCCTATTTCCACCGCTCCTGGGTCTATCTGCCCGAGACCACGCCCGAAGCCGAGCTGCACCACAGGCTTCTCGCCTCTTATGCATTGATCCGCGCCGGCCTGCCGAAAAAGGTGCAGGCGGCGCTGGGGCCGGTCGAATAGAGACCAAAGCGGAGTTGACTTTGGCATGGCCGCCGGGTTCCTTGCCGCCATGACACAGCACCCCACCCTCTCCCGCCGCATCACATCCATATCCGCCGCCGGCCCCGATGGCTGGGACCTGTTCCGTCGCGCCCGCGCGATGCGCGAGGCGGGACTGCCGGTGATCGAGCTGACCATCGGCGAGCATGACATCCGCACCGCCCCCGCGATCCTGCAGGCGATGCACGCGGCGGCTCTGGACGGGCACACGGGCTATTCCCCGATCCCCGGAAGCCCCGCGCTGCGCGCCGCCGTCGCGGCGCGGCTCCAGGCCAAGACGGGTGTGGCGACGGGGCCGCAGAACATCCTCATCACGCCGGGCGGTCAGGCCGCGCTGTTCGCCGCGCATCACGCGGTCTGTGACGAAGGCGACACGGCGCTGTTCATCGACCCGCATTATGCGACCTACCCCGGCACGATCCGCGCCGTGGGGGCGCGGCCCGTCACCGTGACGGCGCGCGCCGAGACCGGATTTCAGCCGCGCGCCGCCGATCTCGCCGCCGCCGCCCCCGGCGCGCGGTCGCTGCTCATCAACAGCCCGAACAACCCCACGGCGGTGATCTATTCCCGCGCCACGCTCGAGGGGATCGCGGGGGTGGTGCAGGACCACGGGCTCTGGCTCATCTCGGACGAGGTCTATGACAGCCAGATCTGGGAGGGTGACCATCTGTCGCCGCGCGCCCTGCCCGGCATGGCGGCGCGCACGCTGGTGGTGGGGTCGCTGTCCAAGAGCCATGCGATGACCGGCAGTCGCGTCGGATGGGTCTGCGGACCCGAGGCAGCAATCGCGCATCTGACGGACCTGCAGACCAACACGAACTACGGCATCGCGGGCTTTGTCCAGCAGGCCGCCATTTTTGCGCTGGCGCAGGGCGCAGCGTTCGAGGCGCAGATCGGCGCGCCTTTTGCCCGGCGGCGCGCGATCACGCTGGACCTGCTCGCGCGGCAGAACGTGGTGCGCGCGGCGCCGATGCAGGGCGCGATGTATGCGATGCTGGATGTGCGCGCGACGGGGATGTCGGGCGAGGGTTTTGCGCAGGCGCTGCTGGATGCCGAACATATTGCGGTGATGCCGGGCGAAAGCTTTGGCGCGGCGGCGGCAGGGCATGTGCGGGTCGCCATGACGGTGGGCGATGACGCCTATGCCGATGCGCTGGCGCGGCTTCTGGCCTTTGCGCAGGCGCGGGCAGAGGTGCCGGCATGACGCGCGACGCGGGCGCGGCATTCCGCGCGCTGCATGTGCGGGGCCGCCCCTTTGTGCTGGTCAATGTCTGGGATGCGGGCACGGCGCGGATGATGGCGGCGCTGGGCGCACAGGCGCTGGCGACGTCATCGGCCGCGCAGGCCTTTGGGCTGGGGCGGCCTGACGGCGGCAGCCTGACGCGGGACGAGGCGCTGGCCCATGCGCAGGAGATCCTGGCCGCGACCGCGCTGCCGGTGCAGGGCGATTTCGAGAACGGCTTTGGCGACGATCCCGAGACCTGCGCGCAGACGGTGCGGCTTGCCGCTGAAGTGGGGCTGGCGGGGATCTGCATCGAGGATACGATGCTTCCGACCGACAATGCCTATGACGCGGATTTCGCCGCCGCGCGCATCGCCGCCGCTGCGTCTGCCGCGCGTGCGCTGGGGCGTGATTTCGTGCTGACCGCGCGGGCGGACGGGCTGCTCACCGGGCGCTATGGGCTGGACGAGGCGCTGCGCCGCCTTGCGGCCTTCGAGGCGGCAGGGGCGGATTGCCTCTATGCGCCCTTGCCCGGGTCCATGGACGACCTTGCCGCGATCTGCGCGGCGACGACGCGGCCAATCAATGCGCTGGTGGCGGGCTGGGCGACCGGGCACAGCGCCGCCGATTTCGCCGCGATCGGCGTGGCACGGCTGTCGCTGGGATCATCGCTCGCGCGGTTGTCGCAGCGGGTGGTGCATGACGCGGGGCGCGCGATGCTGGAGGGCGGCGATTTCGCGGCGCTGGCCCGCGGCATGCCGGGGGCCGAGGTGGATGCGCTGCTGGCGGCGGGGGCGCGCTAGGCGGAAAGCGACGTAGTGTCGCAATCAGGCAAGATCGCGCGGCGGGGCCGTGCAGCTATCGGGTCATGAAAACGCAATTCTGGCAGATCACGCTTGTGCTGCGCACCATCGGGGCGCGGCGCGGCCGTGCGGCGCGGGGGGCGCCGGGGCGGGGCTGACCCCTCGCCTTGCCCTGCCATTTTCAGGATTGCCCTCCATGTCTGACGATCTCGACGCCCTCATTGCGCCCGAAACCCCTGCCTGCCGCACGCCGCGCGGCCCTGCCCGGTCGGGCGGGCGCGCTGCGCGCCATGCCGCGCGGTCCACCCCGCTGGCCGGCGACGCGCGGCCGATCCGCGCGGGCATGTCGGGCGGCACATACAACCCGCTGAGCGAGGCCGATGTGCTGCGCATCCACCGCGCGGCGCTCGTGGCGCTCGAGGAGATCGGACTGGCCGATGCGCCGCCTTCGGGTGTCGAGATCCTGACGCGGGCGGGCGCGGTGCTGGGCGAGGACGGGCGCATCCGCTTTCCCCGCGCGCTGGTCGAGGACATGCTGGCCAAGGCCGCGCGCGGCATCACGCTCTTTGGCCGCGATCCGCGGCATGACATGGTGCTGTCGGGCACGCGGGTGCATTACGGCACGGCGGGGGCGGCGGTGCATGTGGTCGATGTCGATGGCCGGCGCTACCGCGAATCGACCGTGCAGGACCTGCATGACGCGGCGCGGATCGTGGACCGGCTCGAGAATATCCATTTCCTCCAGCGCCCGATGGTCTGCCGCGACATCGCGGACAATCTGCAGATGGACCTCAACACCATCTATGCCTGCTGCGCGGGCACGACCAAGCATGTGGGCACGTCGTTTACCGAATCGGGATTTGTGCCGCAGGCGTTCGACCTGCTGCACATGATCGCCGGGGGCGAGGCGGACTGGCGCGCGCGGCCTTTCGTGTCGAACTCGAACTGTTTCGTGGTTCCGCCGATGAAATTCGCCACCGACGCCTGTCTGGTGATGGAGGCCTGCATCGCGGGCGGCATGCCGGTTCTTCTCTTGTCGGCAGGTCAGGCCGGGGCGACGGCGCCGGCGCCGATCGCGGGCGCCATCGTGCAGGCGGTGGCGGAGTGTCTCGCGGGTGTGGTCTATGTGAATGCGATTTCCCCCGGCTATCCGGCGATCTTCGGCACCTGGCCGTTCGTGAGCGACCTGCGCACCGGGGCGATGTCGGGCGGTTCGGGCGAGCAGGCGCTGCTGACGGCGGGCTGCGCGCAGATGCACCGGTTCTACGGCCTGCCCGGCGGCGCGGCGGCGGGGATTGCCGATGCCAAATTGCCGGATATGCAGGCGGGATGGGAACAGATGTGTTCCAATGTGATGGCGGGGCTCGCCGGGCTGAACCTTGTCTATGAGGCGGCGGGGATGCATGCCTCGTTGCTGGGCTTCTGTCTGGAGTCGCTCATCCTGGGCGATGACCTGCTCGGCCAGGCGATGCGCTGCGTGCGCGGGATCGAGGTGACGGAGGATACGCTCGCGCTCGAGACGATGCGGGCGACCTGCCTCGGCGGGCCGGGGCATTATCTGGGGACGGACCAGACGCTGAGCCTGATGCAGAGCGAATATGTCTATCCTGCCACCGCGAACCGGCATTCCCCGAAGGAATGGGAGGAGAAGGGCCGCCCAGACCTGCTGGCGGTGGCCACCGCGCGCAAGGAGGCGATACTTGCCCACCGGGCGGCGGCGCGGTTCGACCCCGCGCTCGATGCCGCGATCAGGGAGAGGTTTGCTATCCACCTGCCGGCGTAAGCGGCCCTGGCGCCGCAAGAGGTGGGGGCTCTGCCCCCCGCGCGTGCCGCGCGTCCCCCGGGATATTTTGGGCCAAAAGATGGGATCAGGGGCGGGAAATGGTCCCGCCGCCGATCGCCGCGCGCACGCCGGTGGTGCCGGGGCAGGATGTGGGCAGGCCGCGCGCCACGCGGATGGCAAGGAAGGCGAAGGCCTGCGCCTCGAGCATGTCGCCATCGAGGCCGAGCGTGTCGACCGGGGCCACCGGGCAATCGACGCCGGCCGCGATCATGGCCATCAGGGTGGGGTTGTGGCGCCCGCCGCCGGTGACAAGGAGCTGCCTGGGCGGGACAGGGCAATGCTCGATCGCGCGCATGACGGCGCTGGCGGCGCAGGCGGTCAGGGTGGCGGCGGCATCGGCGTCGCTCAGGCCCTGGGTCGCGGCGGCGAGACCGGCAAAGGCGTCGCGGTCGAGCGATTTGGGCGGCATCTTGTAGAAATAGGCGTCGGCGAGGAAGGCATTGAGCGTGGCGACGTCCACCTCGCCTGTCGCCGCGAGCGCGCCGCCGGCGTCATGGGGCGCGCCCCGGCGGCGTTGCATCAGGTCATTGAGCGGCGCGTTGGCGGGGCCGGTATCGAAGGCCAGGAGCGCGCCCTCGTCCTCGGGCCGGGCGCGGGAGGGGTCGATCCAGGTAAGGTTGCCGACGCCGCCGAGGTTGAGGAAGGCCAGCGGCGCGGTGGCGCCCGCCCATTTCGCCAGCGCGAAATGATAGAAAGGGGCGAGCGGCGCGCCCTGCCCGCCGAAGCGGACATCGGCGGTGCGGAAATCCCAGACCACCGGGCGGCCGAGCGCGCGCGCCAGCGCCGCGCCGTCCCCCACTTGCAGCGTGCCACGCCCCTGCGGGTCATGGGCGAGGGTCTGGCCGTGGAAGCCCACCAGATCGACCGGATCGAAGGTCGCAAGAAGGGCGGCATGGGCGGCATCGACCACCGCCTGCGCGGCCTCGACGGCGGCGCCTTGCCATTGGCCGAGGGCCGCGGCCAGCGTGGCACGCTCTGCCGCGTCATAGGGGCGGTAGGCGCTGGGGCCGAAGCCCGCGATCACCTCGCCATCGCTGTCGATCACCGCCGCATCGACCCCGTCGAGCGAGGTGCCCGACATCGCCCCGAGCGCCCGCAGCACGCCTGATTTCAACATTGGCTTGTTCCTCACCCCTGCGCCGCCCTATAGAGTGCCGCGACATGCAGCAAGGGACAAGCCCGTGACCTACCACCCCAAGTCGGACTTCATGGCCACCATCATCGCGCGCGGCTTTCTCGCCGATTGCACCGATTACCAAGGGCTGGACGAGGCGCTGAGCCGGGGCGTGGTGCCGGCCTATATCGGCTATGATGCCACGGCGAAATCGCTGCATGTAGGCCATCTGATGAACATCATGCTGCTGCGCTGGCTGCAAAAGGCGGGCGGCAAGCCGATCACGCTGATGGGCGGCGGCACCACCAAGGTGGGCGACCCGTCGTTCCGGTCGGACGAGCGGCCGCTGCTGGACGCCGGCCAGATCGACGCGAATATCGCCGGCATGAGCCGCGTCTTTGCGCGCTATCTCTCCTACGGCGATGGGCCCACGGATGCGCTGATGCTCAACAATGCCGAATGGCTCGACGGGCTCAATTACCTCGATTTCCTGCGCGACATCGGGCGGCATTTCAGCGTGAACCGGATGCTGGCCTTCGAGAGCGTGAAATCGCGGCTGGACCGCGAGCAGTCGCTGTCTTTCCTCGAATTCAACTACATGATCCTGCAAGCCTATGATTTTCTTGAACTCAACCGCCGTCATGGCTGTGTCTTGCAGATGGGCGGGTCGGACCAGTGGGGCAATATCGTCAACGGGATCGACCTGACGCGCCGCGTGCTCGACCATGAGATCTATGGGTTGACGACGCCGCTGCTGACCACTTCGGACGGGCGCAAGATGGGCAAGTCGGCAGGCGGCGCGGTCTGGCTCGATGGCGAGATGCTGGCGCCTTACGGGTTCTGGCAGTTCTGGCGCAACACGACCGATGCCGATGTCGGGCGGTTCCTCAAGATATTCACCGAACTGCCGGTGGAGGACTGCGACAGGCTCGCCGCCCTCGGCGGGTCCGAGATCAACGCGGCCAAGATCATCCTCGCCAATGAGGCGACGACGCTCCTGCATGGGGCCGAGGCGGCGGCGGCGGCCGAGGCGACGGCGCGCGAGGTGTTCGAGCATGGTGGCGTGGGCGACGACCTGCCGACGCTGCGGCTGACGGCGCAAGAGATCGGCGAGGGCATTTCGGTTGTGCAGCTGATCGTGCGGGCCGGGCTGGCGGCGAGCGGGAAAGAGGCCAAGCGGCTGATTGCGGAAAACGGCGCGCGGATCGACGACATGCCGCTGACCGACGCGGGGCTGGTCCTCGACACGGCGGCGCTGGCGAGCCCGGTCAAGCTGTCGGCGGGGCGCAAGCGGCATGCGCTGGTGCAGCTGGGCTAGAGCCAGAGCCAGAGCCAGGGTCAGAGCCAGGACCAGAGCCAGTCGAGCAGCGTCAGCACGGCCCCGCAAGGCAGCGCCACGGCAAGCGCGAGCAGCGCCGCGCCAAGCGGCGTGAGGCGGACTGGGGGCGCGTGATGGCCGTGGACGGGGTCGCTCATGCAGTCCAGTTAACCACAGATTAGGTTTCGGATGGCTTAACGGGGGCATGGAGATTGTCGAAGGCCCGCCCCCGCCCCTGCCCGACCTGCCCTGCCCGCTGGTGCAGCATCCGGGCTTTGCCGCCGCCTTGCGCGCTTGCGGCGGGACGGCGCGGCTGGTGCAGGTGCGCGATGCGGGTGCGGCGGTGGCGCAGGCGGTGCTGGTGCGGCGCGGGCCGGTCACGCTGGCGGTGCGGGGGCCGGTCTGGGTCGGCACCCCCGATGCGCGCCAGCGGGTGGAAGCGCTGCGCGGGCTGGGCCTGCGGCTGATCGAGGCAG